>ENA-UERY01001734-UERY01001734.1-human-gut-metagenome-genome-assembly--contig:-NODE-1734-length-12532-cov-5.090887_pt1 | contig 12532 bp, 9 predicted proteins | sample MGYA00242989_ERZ507990 | MGnify/ENA primary metagenome ERZ507990 (study PRJEB26167, sample SAMN06115529) | human gut metagenome | host: Homo sapiens | place: China:Fujian | collected 2015-08-26...
GCAAAGCGTGTTTATTATGGCTATCGCGGCAGTCGCCAAGGTCATATCAGGAATATGACTTTGGCTCGTTGCTCGCGCAAATTGAAGCTTCTGGCATCGATGATGTATGTGCAGCACCGATTTTCACTTATATTATGTCGTCAGTTCACCAACCGAATGTGTGTTAAACAACAATTATCCTATCTCACTTCCAGCCACAATATCCTTATCTACTGTCATAACTGAAAGATTATCCTTATCATCCATAGCTGCAAGTATCATACCCTGTGATTCAACGCCGCATATCTTACGTGGTGCAAGGTTTGTTACTACTGCAACCTTCTTTCCAACCATCTCTTCTGGCTTATAGTACTGTGATATTCCAGATACTATCTGGCGCACTTCATCACCTACACGTATCTGCGAGCAAAGAAGCTTCTTAGCCTTCTTTACTGGTTCACACTTAAGCACTTCTCCAACCTGAATCTGTATCTTTGAGAAATCATCATATGTTATCTCTGGTTTTTTCTCAACTACTGGATACTCTGTAGCTCCGTTAGCCTTTCTCTGAGCCTCCTGAAGCTTCTCAACCTCTTCCATAACTACATTTATATCAAGTCTTGCAAAAAGAATTTCCGGCTTGTCAGTAACATTTTCGCCTGACTTTCTTAAACCGAACTTATCAAGGTCATCAAAATCTCTTTCACCCTCTGATGGGTCAGCTGGATAAAGCTGCTTTAATATACTTTCAGTTGTGTTTGGCATAAATGACTTAAGAAGATTAGCACCGATAGTAATACTCTCAACAAGGTTGTAAAGTACCTCTTCAAGTCTGTCTTTCTTAGACTCATCCTTGGCAAGTGCCCAAGGCATAGTCTCATCTATATACTTGTTACATCTCTTGAATAAAGAGAATACCTCTGTCATGGCATCTGCAACATGAAGTGTAGACATCTTATCCTGAACCTTATCTCTTGTAGCTGTTACAACCGACTTAAGGTCTGCATCAAAGTCTAAGCTTGTACCATTCTCATCAACACCTGCGCCCTCACTTGTCGCACCTGTCTTAGTAACAACACCACCAAAATACTTGTTAGACATGGCGATAGTTCTGTTAACAAGATTTCCAAGTGTATTGGCAAGATCTGAGTTCATACGCTCAACTAAAAGCTCCCATGATATAACACCATCATTCTCAAATGGCATTTCATGAAGAACGAAGTATCTTACAGCATCTACACCAAACATATCTACAAGGTCATCTGCATATATAACATTTCCCTTTGACTTACTCATCTTACCATCGTTCTGTAAAAGCCATGGATGACCAAATACCTGCTTAGGAAGTGGTTCACCAAGTGCCATAAGGAATATAGGCCAGTATATAGTATGAAATCTGATAATATCCTTTCCGATAAGGTGAAGGTCTGCAGGCCAGAACTTCTTGTACTGCTCAGAAGAGTTGCCGTCAGCATCATAACCGATACCAGTAATATAGTTAGTAAGCGCATCAAGCCATACATACACTACATGCTTGTCATCAAAATCAACTGGAATTCCCCACTTAAATGATGTTCTTGATACACACAGATCCTGAAGTCCTGGAAGAAGGAAGTTGTTCATCATCTCATTCTTTCTTGATACAGGCTGTATGAATTCTGGATGAGTGTTAATATGCTCAATAAGTCTGTTTGCATACTTGCTCATTTTGAAGAAATAAGCTTCTTCCTTTGCCGGTTTAACTTCACGTCCACAGTCCGGACATTTGCCATCAACAAGCTGTGACTCTGTCCAGAAGGATTCACAAGGTGTACAATACATCCCTTCATATGATCCTTTGTATATATCTCCCTGATCATATAACTTCTTGAATATCTTCTGTACCTGTTTTTCATGATAATCATCAGTTGTTCTTATGAACTTATCATATGATGTATTCATAAGATCCCATATTCTCTTAATCTCTGCTGATGTCTTATCAACAAACTCCTTAGGTGTGATTCCTGCTTCTTCTGCTTTTAGCTCTATCTTCTGACCATGCTCATCAGTACCAGTCTGGAAGAACACATCATATCCCTCCTGACGTCTGAATCTTGCGATACTGTCAGCAAGTACTATCTCATAGGTATTGCCAATATGTGGCTTGCCTGATGTATATGCAATAGCTGTTGTCATATAAAATGGACCCTTACTCTGTGGCATATCTATAACCTCCATTTTCCTTGTTTTCTCTAATTAATCCTGATTATTTGTACAGGTTTTCCAATCATTTAATGATAGTTAACTTTTGATGATATGTCAAGTTTTGCAAATCCCTAAATTTTGTGTATGCAAATTTCTAAATTTTGTGTATGCAAATCTCTAAAATTCTGTGGCTTTTGACCACGACATCTTATAATGTTATGATATGAATAATCATCCTTTGACATTCCAGCACTTATATTGACATATAATATGATGTGAGTGTCAAAATTAAATTTTCATATGCGGGATTTTTGTGTTCGCGCACACCTGACACAAACCCGATACGCCCTAAAAACGTGCGAAGCACAAACTTGAGATGCGCAAAGAAGCAGCGCAAGAATGGAGGATTATTATGTTTAAAACATTCAAAAAAACAATTAGTCTTGCAATGTCTTTAATCCTGTCAGCTGCAAGTATATCACTTTACGGCTGCAGTACACAGGATATACGCAATATAACAGAAAAAAACGACTCTTCAATAACACAGGAATACTCCTATAGCCAGACAGGCAACACTGCCTTTAACGAATATACTGATAACTTATTTTGCGAAATAGTAACCGATGATACTCTTTCTCTTCACACAGTGCTTGAACATCCAGAGAACTATGGGATTAACGATTATAATATCACTCTCGGAAGAATAGACACAGAATCTCTTTATGATACGTCTGATATAACACAATATATAACTGAACTTAAAGCCTTTGACAAAAACTCCCTGTCACAAACCCAGGCTGTAACTTATGATTATCTTCTTTCGTATCTTGAATCACGCCTGTGTTATAGTGACCTCGACCTGTATGACTCTCAGCTCACTCCGACAATAGGCATACAGATAGAGCTTCCCCTTGTATTTTCTGAATACTCATTCCTTGAGCAAAAGGATGTTGAGGAATATCTTGAATTACTATGTGATGTTGATGGTTATTTTGAAAATATGCTTGAATACGAAAGACTGCGTGCAGACAAGGGCTTCACTCTCAAAGACTCCTTACTTGAGGATGTCATAAGCTCATGCCAGTCAGTTATAGATTCCATAAAACAGGAGAATTCCACTAACCGTCTTTTTATAGATGATTTTAATTCACGCATCGATGCTCTTGACTTTATATCTGACAGTGACCGACAGGACTATAAAAAACGTAATATAGAAGCTGTACAAAAGCACGTAATACCGGGCTATGAAGCATTAAGAGACGGTCTTACCCTGCTAAAAGGAACATGCCGTTATCAAGATGGAATAAGCAGCTATCCTGATGGTCAGAGGTACTTTGAAGGTCTTCTTGAGCAGACACTTGGATGGAGCAAATCTATTGATGAATACTCTTCCCTTCTTGAAAGCTATATGAGAAACTATCTGATCGTCATGAGAAAGCTCATACAAAAAAATCCTTCTCTCACCGATGCTTTCAGTTCTTATTCCTTTGGCACTTCCAACCCACAGGATATTATAGAAGAGCTTAAGCAGAAAATGTCTGATGACTATCCTGCCCTTGATGATATTGACTATTCGATCAAATACGTGTCAGAAGCACTTTGTGATTATGCAAGTCCTGCCATGTACTTTATGCCACAGCTTGATAACCCTGATATCAACTCCATATACATCAACAAAACCAGTACAACAGACAGTTATATATATCCAACACTTGCACATGAGGGTTATCCTGGCCATATGTATCAGACACAGTACTTTCTTAAAACCAACCCATGTCTTATCCGTTCACTTATAAAACCAGGCGGCTATGTAGAAGGCTGGGCTTCGTATATAGAAGTACATTCATACGAATATGGCAAAGAAAGCCCCGAACTAAACACACTCGCAAAATGCAACTACGCATTAATACTTTGTCTGCATGCCATGGGTGATATAGGTGTCAACTACTATGGATGGGATGAGGCCCGTCTTTCCTCATTCTTAAGCAACTGGGGCTACTCTGATGTGGACACTGCACATTCCATTTATACAGCACTTATTGCAAATCCTGGCAACTACTGTAAATATGTACTTGGATTTATAGGCTTTGAAGAACTAAAAAAACAGGCCCAGAATGACCTTGGCAGCAACTTTTCTTTAAAAGAATTCCACCGTTACATTCTTGAAATGGGACCTGTCCAGTTCGATATTCTGTTTTCTTATCTTAAGCAATGGGAAAACAGCCTAGTAGTAGTATCTTCCAGGGCAGCATAATCCACCACCGCCAAGACAACAGTTGCAGGCAAGATTAAGGACTATCAGTTTCATACACCAGCTTCCCATGCTGCTGCCTGGATTCTGATATGTCTGCTGTCTTCCTGTATACCACTCACCACCGCTGTTCATCCGCTGGTAGAACATCCTGTACTGCATATTATCAGGAGCAAGTTCAACAGCCCTCCTTGCATGTTCCATGGCAGTCGCCTGATTGCCTTTTCCTGCATTGGCCTGGGCACTGTAATAATACCATCTTGCATCTCTGTCCTCCATGCTGTTAAGAACATTAAGTGCTTCGTCAAAGCTTCCATTGTTTATATAGTTAGCTGCGGCTCTAAGATGTATGGTAGTCTGGTCGTTCCCATTCATGTCAGAGGCACCATTGGCATTTCCGCCTCCTCCATAATATCCGCCAAATCCAAATGGTCCATATCCCCAGAAATCTCCACCAAAGTTACCGTAACCGCCATTCTGGTTGTTATTCTGATAATCACCATCATAGCCATAACTTCCTGTACCGCCGCGATTCTGACTGTAGGATGATGTATAGCCACCTTCCTTTTCTTTCATTATCTGGTTATATGCCTGCTGTACTGTCTTAAACATTTCCTCAGCCTTATCCTTGTTTGGATTATTGATGTTGGCATCCGGATGATATTTTCTGCTTAATGTTCTGTATGCCTTTTTTATTTCTTCGTCCGAAGCATCCCTTGACACTCCCAATACTGAATACGGATCAGTCATAATTCCTCCAATATATATGTTATATAGTCTATCCTCTGCCATAGTTAACTAAGCTTAGTTAATATGTTTTACCAGGATTTTCACTTTGACTTTCATTTTTTGTTTTCAATTCTCTTTTATTCCTGCACAGCTCGAATCTTGTCCATACTCCTGAATATATTATGTTTCGTAAAAGATTAGCATTTTCTATAACAGGAAGCCTCTCAAAGGCTGCTGCACACTGTGCCATAAGTGATTTTAATATATTTTCAACAAAGGCATCATAATCAGGTCTTTGTGAATACGCCCTGAGTCCATTATATCTGCCCTTTTTATTATCCTCTTCAAGATCCTCATATGCATCTAATATATATATGAACCTTCCAAGTGCGCTGCCTGTCTTGATAAGTGTATCTTTCCACTCATCATCTTTCATAAGCAATATCTGTGACATTATAATCCCAAACTGCTCCGCAGGCATATCAACATTTCCCTCGCCTGCCTTTTCAAGCCCGCTTATTTTATCCAGTGCTTTTTTTATAATATCAGCTTTTTCAGGATATGCTGCTTCTATACGCTTTACTTTGCCTGACAATGTATCTGCAAGCACCTTCCTTGTGACTTTCTTTTCATCATTCCAGTCGTCTATGCATTTGTAATATGTCATAAGCACATTCATATCTGCCACATAGCCTGATATATCATTCCTGCTGACTGAATGTCTGTGTAGTGGATGTGCTATGCATCTTGTCTCATACTTTCTTGTTTCCGGCTCGTATAAGCCAGTAAGAAGCAGAAGAAGAAATGTCATATCATAGCTTATGCATAACTGTCCGTTAACCCCATACCGCTCTTTAAGTTCATCACATAGTCCACAATAATATGAACGGTATACATCATATTCTTTAATCTTAAGCTCTGGCTTGTTTACTACAACATATCCGTACACTGGCACTATCTCCTTATCTTGTTAAGTCTGAGGCTTCTGTTATAAAAATATAACAGCATAAAAACGAAAGCATATATCTGTACACAACAAATACTGCTTTCGCTTATCATATAACATATTTAAAACTCACGTCAATCAATGCCTGAAAGATTAATAAATCTTTTAGATTATTTAGAAATACTGGTCACGGTAATCCGTCCCCCATATAAGAAAATCCTCATAATCTGCCATGGAATTAAATCTCATCTCATCTGTATACACATCTTGACCACTGTCAGAAGCTTTATCTGCCTCAACATCATAAGTTTTTCTGTGAGGAAATGTATACTTGTGTATATCTGTTCCATCATAACCTTCACAATCATAACCTTCACCATCATACTCTGGGTACACATTAATCACCTCCATAATGGTAGTATCCCCTTTGTGTGATGATTTATTCTAATATATAACTATCGCCTGTCTTCCCATATCCTTGTATCTTTCTTCTACAACTTCTTTATCATATTCATAGATACCTCTTAGCGGATCAGCCATAATATATGTATCAGCTGTATAACCAATAAGCACCATGGCATGCTCATGTGATTTCCACACTATTGTTTCTCCATCAACATTCCACTCAGCTGCCATATGTGGCTTTGCCATCCACATTGTTTCCCATACCAACACAGGATGTCCATTATCTACATAGTCAACAAGCTCACTATAATCAGCTCCTGTAACATTATAAACATTCATATCCGAATTCTCGCTGTATAGATATCTTTTTGCAGAATTCACAATTACCGGTGCAAATGCCCCACATGCATCCTCATCTCTTGGATTACCTACAAATGCTTTGTATGGTGATGTTTCACCTACCCTTCCCTTATCAAGGAAGTTATCAGCCAGAGTAAGCTTGTCTACATCATAACCAAGATAGTTAAGTACTATTGTTAATGCTGTTATCTCGCACCCTGTTGGCAGTTCAGGATTCTGAAGCACACACTTAACATCCAGCTTCTTATATGACTTACTCCTTGCAGCAGCTGCTTTAAATGCCTCTTTTTCATCCGATTTCTCTTTTTCAAATGATTCCTCTCTCTCAAACGATTCCTCTTTTTCCGCTGCTTTAACAGTTCCTGCACCAGTCTTTTCCTCTTCTGCATTTTCATTATTTTCTTTCTCATATATTTCTGTCTGTTCAATCATGCTTTCTTTTAATAACATCTGTTCTTCTGTCTGCCATACAGTATCTTCATCATAAACAGCATCCACACTGCTTACAGCTTCTATTTCACCCTTCATATAATCAGCTCTCTGAATAAATCCTGTAATATGCCCATTTTTTGTCCTGGCTGCAACTGCCACCATAACTATAACTGCTATCATGCCAGCCAGTATAAATGCTGCAGCAATATTTCTTTTTTTACTGATTTTTTTACTAATTCTTTTCTGTCTATTACTCTTTTTCTCCATACTTACCTCTTTTCCTGCAGAACACACTGCCGTTCCCCTTTTTTGTTTATCATGCCGATTTATACCTTTATTCTTCGGCCATGACATAATTCTTTTCTTTAATACTAATATAAATCATTAACCTTACAATATTCTTACAGAACAGTGTTTTATCATGGAAATTTCAGAAAAAGAGAAGAGTAATTTTGAGGAAATGTTTTTAGAAAAAGATTTTTAGAAAAATGTTTAAAGAAAAATGTTTAAAGAAAAAGATTTTTAGAGAAATATTTAAAGAAAAAAGGGTAGGGAATTTAAGGAAAAAGAAAGTTGATTTTTCAAATTGATTTTTCAGGATGAGTGGGGGTTTTAGAAGATTGATTTTTTAAGAAGGTTGAATAAAAAGCAAAAAATAAAAGCCCCTCAACCTGACTCCATCGATCAAATCAAAAGACTTTCCTAAATGCACCGCCAGGGGTTCGAACCCTGGACACCCTGATTAAGAGTCAGGTGCTCTACCAACTGAGCTAGCGGTGCGTATATTAAAATGTATGTGAAGCTTAGCGACTTGTGTCTTATAACTTCACAAGTGCACCGCCAGGGGTTCGAACCCTGGACACCCTGATTAAGAGTCAGGTGCTCTACCAACTGAGCTAGCGGTGCATATATAACAATTCGTTGCCGTAACAACAAAAGATATATTATATTCTTTTATGGAAAAAATCAAGTCTTTTTTTGTATTTATTTAGATACAATCGACTTTTTTTATTTTTTTCAGCATATTTTAGCCTTTTTTTACGAAAAAAGGGTTTTTTTACTTATTGATATAGAGTATCATATGTATAAAGCTTTTAAAATTTATAAAGATTTTAAAATGTTATACAAGTGGTGTAACCGCCGCTTGCAATAACCACTTACAATAACAGCACACAAGGAGTAAATATATGTCTGTATATAACAGCAGCAATACTGATGACAATATGTCTATGAATAACAACAGTAATACTGATGACAATATATCTATGCATAACAACGGTAATACTGATGACAATATATCTATGAATAACAATAGTACCGCTAATAACGATAATACCAGCGATGATAATGCATATACCATCATTAAACACAACCGTTTTCAGCCTAACAGCAAGTATTTTACTATTATGCTATATGGGCTGGCTTTCGTACTTGGTTCAATCCTTCTTGTAAGAATCGTTGGAAGCTTCAACAACACAGTAAAACTTTTAGGACAGGCTATTGAGGTTATAGCACCTTTTCTTGTTGGTGCATTTATAGCATTTATACTATATCCTCTTGTCAGATTCTTTTACAGAAGACTGTTTAAGGAAAAGTGCCATATGAAATCTGACAGGCTTGCCAAATGGCTGTCTATACTTGTTACCTATGCTATAGCAATCGGCATAATCGCAGTACTGCTTGTATTCATACTGCCACAACTGTACACAAGTATAACTGATATACTGGATAAGCTGCCTGTATGGTACAACAATGTTACTATATTTATAGCTGATTTCGAGAAGAATCATAAAGACCTTGGCTTCATAGATTATAATATTATCAATGAACACCTTACATCTTTATATCCTAAGATATTGTCGTATCTTACAGATATACTGACTAATATTCTGCCATATGTTGTAAACACTTCTATGGCTATTATAAAAGGTTTAATTAACCTTATTATTTCTGTTATGGTTTCTGTATACATGATATCAGACCATAAAAATATCTTTTATCAATTTAAAAGACTTTTATATGCTGTATTTCCTAAACAGGCGGCTGACACCGCAAGAACAATATGTCGTGAAAGTGCAAACATTTTCATTAAATTCATGTATGGAAAAGCTATCGATTCATTAATAATAGGAATCATCTGTTTTATATGTATGACAATATTCAGGTTTCCATACACAGTGCTTATCAGTGTCATAGTCGGTATTACCAATATGATTCCATACTTTGGACCTTATATTGGCGGAGTTCTTGGCGGCATTATTATAGTGATCATCAACCCTCTGCAGGTTATATTTTTCGCGATCATGATACTTATTATCCAGCAGTTTGACGGTCTCTTCCTTGGACCTAAGATTCTTGGCAATAGTACCGGCCTTAAGCCTTTATGGGTTATATTCGCTATAGTTGTCGGTGGTGCTATGTTTGGTGTACTTGGTATGTTCCTTGGTGTTCCTACTATGGCAGTTATATGCTATATCCTTAATATTATTATTGAACATTTCTTAAAGAAACGTAATATTACGGTACAGCCTTATGATTCACCTGATAAAATGTAGATATCATTACCTGCAATTTATTATTTTATATATCTCATTCCAGGAGTGTCTGAATCGTACTATTCTTTGATTCAGACTGCGATGATAATAAAAGAATTCATTAAGACGTTTTAATGAAAAACAACGATTACAATGGTTACAACGCATAAAACACACCTTCCATATAATAATGTTTCTGATGCATCCGGATTGTTATGTTGTTGCACAATCTGCGCAATTCATGCCATTCACGCAACCCTTACATCATATGATTATTATATTAAAGGTGTGTTTATTTGTTACACTATGAATACGTTTATATGCTATTTTCTGTCAGCTATAAGCTTGCATATCGGATTTCCCAGCTCGGAGAATTTCTTTTCATACTCTGTCATGACATTGCCCTCATTAAGTCTTGTGTCGTTATGAAGGTCATATGTGCACTCTTCAAGTATCCACCCTGCTTCCTTTACTTCTTCTACTGAAAAATCAAACAATGCTTTATTATCTGTCTTAAACTCAACTCTGCCTTCCTTTTTTAACATCTGGTCATATCTTGCAAAGAACTGTCTTGATGTGAGTCTTCTTTTTGCATGTCTGTCCTTAGGCCATGGATCAGAAAAGTTAAGATATATTCTGTCAACCTCATCTTTACCGAACACCTCGTTGATATTCTCTGCATCCATACGGATAAATCTTAAGTTAGGAAGCTGCAGCTCATCCTGCTTCTCAACAGCTCTTAACAGCACGCTGGAATATTTTTCTATTCCTACATAGTTAATATCAGGATTCTGTGATGCAAGTGTTGTAATAAATACTCCCTTTCCCATACCAATCTCTATATGAACAGGATTACTGTTTCCAAACACATCCTTCCATGTCCCTTTCATTCCTTCTGGCTCAGTGAACACATACTTATTCTCAATCATCACTTCTCTTGCACCTGGTACATTTCTTAAACGCATATTTCCTCCATCTCAGGCTCTTATATTATTTGTTTTACCTGCTTCTTATAATAACATTCTATATGATAATGCTGTCAAAAGTCAAAATATAGTTGTTTAATTACTAAAAAATATATGTTATAGTACTAAGTAACATGATACTTATATAACTAATATCTACAGAAATGAGGAATTTAGTGTGAAAAATAAGATTTTTCACACGCAAGATTTGTGCTTTGCACAAACTTGAGATGCGCTGAGAAGCAGCGCAAGAATGGAGGATTAATATGTTTAATTCATTTAGAAAATATATAAAACGTACTCTTGGCACTATTGCCACAGTTTCTATCATAGCAGTTACTACATTTTCCGTTACTGCCAATGTATCTGCGGCAGCTTCCGATAGCAGTACAGTTCCTAAAGCTGCATGGCCTGATGCCCCTTCAATAACCTGCGAAAGCGCAATACTTATAGATGCAGATACTGGTTCAATATTGTATGAAAAGGATTCCCACCGGAAAGCATATCCGGCATCTACAACCAAAATCCTGACTGGACTTCTTACCATTGAAAACTGTAACCTTAATGATACCATGACATTTTCAAGCAAGGCTGCTAATTCAGTCAATCCTTACGAGGATGCCAATCTTAGTATGAAAGCTGGCGAACAGATAACTGTCGAACAGGCTTTATATGGACTTCTTTTATATTCTGCTAACGAAATAGCATATGGGCTTGCTGAACAGGTTGCAGGGTCGGCAGATGCATTTATTGATATGATGAATAACAAGGCTAAAGAGCTTGGTGCCATAAACACTCACTTTGCTAATCCAAGTGGATTATATAATCCCAACCATTACACAACGGCTTATGATATGGCTATGATAGCAAGAGGCTGCTATAACAACGCTTCATTTGTCAATATTGACTCAACCTCTTCATCATACACTATTCCAGCTACCAACATGTCTGCACAGCGTACTATAAAGCATAGACATAAAATGCTTAAAGGCCGTGAGTTCTACTATGAATACTGCAAGGGTGGAAAAACAGGATTTACTGATGAGTCGCTTATGACTCTTGTAACATTTGCAGAAAAAGACGGAATGCGTCTTATATGTGTTGTTTTCAGATCTCCTGATGATTCAACACGATATATAGATACAAGGGCTCTTTTTGACTGGGGATTTGGTAACTTTAAGAAATCAACTACTTCTAATTCACAGATAAGCTCATTATTCTCAACTGATAATTATTATTCATCAGATGTTTTTGGCAAAAGCAAGCTTGGTTTTAACCTTAATGCCTCATTTATAACTATTCCTGCTAACGGCAGTACATCTGATGTTACTATGGATATAAATACTGACTATGATGTATCAAACAGTAATGATAAGCTTACTGCAAAGCTTAACTACAAATATGGTGATAATGTAGTAGGCACAACAACTCTTACTATATCATCGGGCAATGCTGTAAAGGACAGCCAGCTTCCATATCTTAGCAACGAAATAAAAGTCACAGAGCTCACTCCTAAGAAGTGTCTTAAAGTAAATATATGGATAATAGCTGGTATCGTCGCTGTGATACTTATTATTATCACTATTATTAACAACAGGAAGCTTTCTAATAATAGAAAACATCATTATTCAAAAAGAAATCTAAGATTCTAGATAATTGTTGTTTAACACACATTCTTAACGTACGGACGACAGCATATATGAGAAAAGCAGGTGTGCATACATCAACGATGCCAGAAGCTTCAATT
>ENA-UERY01001736-UERY01001736.1-human-gut-metagenome-genome-assembly--contig:-NODE-1736-length-12523-cov-4.583159_pt1 | contig 12523 bp, 10 predicted proteins | sample MGYA00242989_ERZ507990 | MGnify/ENA primary metagenome ERZ507990 (study PRJEB26167, sample SAMN06115529) | human gut metagenome | host: Homo sapiens | place: China:Fujian | collected 2015-08-26...
AAACCTGGCCGAGTTGGGCTGCACCGCCCAGCTGGTGGGCAAGCTGGACAACCTTGCCTGGCTGCTGAACCTGCGCGCCATGGATATCCAGTGCACCCCCTATGCCATGTCCTACTGCTATGTGACCCCGGAGCGCGCGGTGCTCTTCATCAACACCGCGCGTCTGGGCGCGGAAGCTGCCGCAGAGCTCAAGGCCAACGGCGTGGAGATCCAAGAGTACGATGACGTGCTCAAGTTCCTGGCCGCTGAGACCGAGCCCCAGACCGTGCTGGCTGACCCTGCATCCGTGAACTTTGCCGTTTACGAGACCCTGCAGAACAACGCCGCCCTGGCCGTGAAGGATGAGGCCGACCCCCTGCTGCCCATGAAGGGTGTGAAGAATGAGGTCGAGCTGGCTCACGACCGCGAAGCCCATCTGCGGGATGCGGTTGCCATGGTGCGGTTCCAGAAGGAGCTGGAAGAGCGCCTGGCTGCCGGGGAAGAGCTGACCGAGCTGACTGTGGACGAGATCCTCCACAAGTACCGCTCCGCACAGGACAAGTTCATCGTGGAGAGCTTTGGCACCATTGCCGCCTACGGTGGAAACGCTGCCATGATGCATTACCACGCCACCGAGGAGGACCATGCCCGGCTGGAGCGCAAGGGCTTCCTGCTGGTGGACAGCGGTGCCACCTATCTGGACGGCACCACCGATATCACCCGCACCTACCCGCTGGGTGAGCTGACCGAGGACGAAAAGCTGTTCTACACCTGGACCCTGCAGTGCCACATCGACATTGCAAAGGCTGTCTGGCTGAACTACTGCGACGGCCATATGCTGGATACCATCGCCCGTGAGCCGCTGTGGCAGCACCTCATCAACTACCGCTGCGGCACCGGCCACAGCGTCAGTTTTGTGGGCAACGTCCACGAGGGCCCCCACTCCCTGAACGGCCGCAACACCACGGTGTTCCAGCCGGGCATGATCGTCACCGATGAGCCGGGCGTGTACGAGGCCGGTCAGGTGGGTATCCGCATTGAGAACGTGCTGGAGTGCTACCACAAGGCCGACAACCAGTACGGCACCTTCCTGGCCTTCCGTCCGCTGACCTTTGTGCCCATTGCCACCTCTCCTGTGGTGCCCGGTGTCCTGACCCGGGACGAGCTGGACTGGCTGAACGCCTACCACCGCGAAGTGTTTGAGAAGCTGGCTCCCCGCCTGAATGAAGAAGAGCGGGATTGGCTGGCAAAGAAGTGCGCTGCCATCGGAGCATAACCACAAAAAAGGGAGACCCCGCAGGGGGTCTCCCGATTTTGGTTTATTCTTTCCGGTTTTTCCAGTATTCCTTGGCTTCCTCAATGATCTTTTTGAAGGGGCCGGAGGGGTAGGTACTCTCAGCGATATCCACCAGGAACTTGTACAGCTGGGGCCGCACCTCCTCGTACATCCCAAGGCGGGTGTAGAGGTCTTTATAATACCGGAACGTCTGGATCTTGTTCTGCACGATGGAGGCCGGGTTGATCTGGGTGTGGCAGATGCTCTGGGGATTCTGGACGTAGTAGTAACCGGCTTTGTCAATGGAGACGAAGATCTCGGCATACTGGATATACTGCATGTTGAACACCAGATCCTCGGCCCATTTCAGCTCGCTGGTGAACTGGATATCATTGCCGGTGAGCAGGATGCGGCGGTAGAGCTTGTTCCAGAGCCCGCTGTAAAAATAGGAGGCGGGCTTGTCCATCAGCCGCAGGGCAAAGGTGTCCTTGTCGTAGACCCCGGCGGGCAGGAAACCGTATTCCCGCACCTCAGGGGGCCGGGCAACACTCATCACGCCCAGATTGTCCTCCAGCTTTTCCAGCACCTGCTCGGGCTTTGTGGCCCCGGCGGGGATCACCATTTTGTAGGGCGCAATCACAAGGTCTGCGTGGTGCGTCTCGGCGGCTTCTACCAGATGCTGGGTGAAATCCGGGTCGATGTAGTCATCGCTGTCCACGAACTGGACATACTCGCCCCCGGCCAGCTTCAGGCCCAGGTTGCGGGTGTCGGACACGCCGGAGTTCTCCTTGTCCACCAGCACGATGCGGCTGTCCTTGGCGCGGAACTCCTCACACACGGGCAGGCTGTGATCCTTGGAGCCATCGTTCAGGATGATGAGTTCAATGTTTTTATAGGTCTGGTTCAGGAGGCTGCCGATGCAGCGGGCCAGATGATTCTGAGCGTTGTATACGGGCAGGATGATGCTGACGAGCGGCTGATCCATGGCGGTGTCCCCCATTTCTTTTTTCGTCCATAATACTCCCTCATGGCGCAAAAATCAAGCGCTGTGCAGAGGGAAAGGAGGAGCGGATATGATCTTTCATATTGCGGTGTGCAGCCCGGACCCTGTGCTGCGGGGCCGGGTGCAGCGCCACTGCATGGAATATTATGCCCGCCGGGCCGATGCCTGCATCGTGGAGCAGCTGGAAAGCACAGCGGCCTTGCTGCAGCAGGAGAAAGCGGGCTCCCGGTACGAGCTCTACCTCATTGAGCTGCCCGCCGCCAACCCGTGCGGCGGCCTGCAGGCGGCTGCAGAGCTGCGCCGCCGGGGTGTGCGGGCCCCGCTGGCCTTTCTGGCCCACACCACGGCCTATGCCTACGAAGCGTTCCGGGTGGACGCGATGCAGTACCTGCATATCCCGTTCCGTCCGGAGCAGCTGACAGCCCTGCTGGACCGGGCCACCGAGCCGGAATACGGCCCGGTCATCCCGGTCACCACGGCCATGGGCCTGCGGGCCCTGCCCTTTGCGGACATCGAGTATCTGGAGTGCACCCACCATGTGGTGCACTACCACCTTGCCAGCGGCGAGGACGTGGCCTCCCTTTCTCTGCGGGTCCCCTTTTCCGAGGTGGCAAAGCCCCTGCTGGCCGATGCCCGTTTTCTGCAGCCCCATCGCTCCTATGTGGTCAACCTTGCCGCCGCCGCCCAGCTCTCCTCCGGGGAGCTCTGGATGCGCAGCGGGGCACGGGTGCCCATCCCCCGGGGGCGCGAACCCGCCGTAAGGGCGGCGTTCCGGGCGTTTTTGGAAGGATAGGTCTATCACGCAAAAAAGAAAGCGGCCTGCATCTGCGGGCCGCTTTCTGCATGGTGCAGGGTCATACTTTGTCCCAGTCCAGCTCCGTCCAGTCGGTCAGGAACTGGTCGCTGACCTCCCGCAGGACGGGCTCATCGGACTTGCTGGCGGCATCGGCGATGCCGATGACGCGGAAGCCTGCGTCGTGGGCGGTGCGGGCGGCGTAGAGGGAATCCTCACAGACAACGCACCGGTCGGGGTCAGTGCCGCCCAGGCGTGCAAGGGTCTGGAAGAATACATCCGGCCTGCTCTTGTGGAGCGCCCCCTGTGCCTCCACATAGAAGCCGAAATATTCATCGATGCCCAAACGGGTGAGCACGGTGCGGCACTGGGCGCTCCAGGTGTTGGAGCAGATGCACATGCGGGCACCCTCGGCCTTCAGGCGGGCCAGCAGCTCCCGCACGCCAGGCTTGAGCTCCACGGTCTCGTAGAGCTTGGTGATAACATCCCACATCACGTTGTTGTAGTCCTCCATTTTCAGGGGCAGGTCATACTCCCGGATGAGGTAGGACGCGCCATCGGCCATGCCCATGGTCAGGAGCGTTTTGTGGAGGTCAGATTTTGGGGTGCGGCCATAGCGGGCCAGCAGGGCATCGGGCGCACCCTCCCATACCACGGTCATGCTGTCGGTCAGGGTGCCGTCCATATCAAAGATCCAGTTGTTGCAGTGCATTGTTTTACCTCCACCATCGTTTCACACAAGTTAACAAAATTATACCATGGATTTTGTTCCAAAAACAGGGAGAATTTTTCCGGAAAATATGGTATACTTCTGACAGATTTCCAAAGAATGACTAGGAGGCGTTCCAGATGGCACAGAATGATACCCCGGTCAAGGCACTGGTGCTGGCAGGCGGCGGTGCGCGCGGCAGCTATCAGGTGGGTGTGTGGCGTGCCCTGACCGAGCTGGGCTGGCGGCCCCAGATCATCACCGGCACCAGTGTGGGCAGCCTGAACGGTGCCATGTTTGCGCTGGACCTGTACGAAACGGCCCGGGATATGTGGATGAGCATCCGCAGCCAGGACGTGATGGAGCTGCCGGAGGAAAACGCCGACCTCTCTGAGCTGCACGCCTTCCTGCGGGAAGTGGTGCGGGACGGCGGCATGGACGTGACCCCGCTGGAAGAGATCGTGGAGCGGGTGCTGGATGAGGATGCCCTGCGGGCTTCGCCCATCCGGTTCGGCCTTGTCACTGTGGAAAAGCGGGGGCTGAAGCCCCGGGAGCTGACGCTGGAGGATATCCCGGCGGGCAAGGTAAAGGATTACCTGCTGGCCTCGGCCGCCTGTTTCCCCGCCTTGCGGGCAAAGCAGATCGACGGGGTGCAATTCCTGGATGGCGGCTACCGGGACAATATGCCCACCGCGCTGGCCCAGAAGATGGGCGCGGAGGAGCTGGTCTGTGTTGATCTGGAAGGGGTGGGCATCACCCTGCCCAACCGCACCGGCCTGCCCACCACCATGATCCGCAGTTACTGGGAGCTGGGGGACATCCTCCACTTTGACCCCGATCCCGCCAGACGGCACATGGAGCTGGGCTACTACGATACCCGCCGCGCCATGGGATATCTGCGGGGCTGCGCCTATGCCGTTTCCACCAGCGCCGAGAGCTGTGAGGATGCCGCCGCCTTTGCGTGGAAATTCCAGCAGGTGCAGAAGGCGGTGCGGGAAAAATACCCCGTGACCCTGACGGCGGATGCGGCACTGCTGCTGGCCAACATGAAGGATGCCCAGCTGGCCCCGCTGGAAGCTGCCGCCGAGGATGCGGGCGTGGACCCCACTGTGTTCTATACCACCCGGACACTGGCGGAAGCCTTTTTGGAAAAATGCGACCGGGAGCGCATTGAGAGCTTTGCGCCCCTGTTTGAGGGCAGCGGCAATGCGGCACAGGCCGCACGGGCTGCTCTGCTGCCCAATACGTTCTTACAGGCATTGGTCTGCCGTGCCCTTACCGGGCCGATACTGCCGGAGGTGATCGAAGAATGAAGGTCTATCAGGGACACAGCGCCTCACCGGGCCTTGTGATGGGACAGGTGAGCCGGCTGGAGCGCTGGCACGAAAATTTTTCTGCCGGGCCGTTCAACGCGGAACGGGAACAGCGCCTGCTGGAAAACGCTGTTCGGACAGCCCAGCGTGAGCTGGACGGCATGGCAGACCGCAGCGGCCCCACGGAGCAGGCCATCTTCCTGTTCCAGAGCATGATGCTGGAAGACGAAGGCTTTATGAACGAGGTCGGATTCCAGATCAAGGCGGGCATCAGCGCTGCCGAGGCCATGTACCGTGTGGGGAACCGCTATGCAGAGCGGCTTGCTGCCATGGAGGACAACGCCTACATGCAGCTGCGCAGTGCGGATATTCTGGATGCCGCCCGCCGCGTGGTGAACGTGCTGACCAACCGTCCCCGGGTCTGGCTGGCACTGGATCACCCGGTGATCCTGGCGGCAGAGATGCTGATGCCCAGCGATCTGTTCAGCGTTCCGGCGGGGATGATCCTGGGCATCATCACTTCGGAGGGCAATAAGCAGAGCCACGCGGCGATCATTGCGCGGGCCATGCACATTCCCTGCGTGGTGCAGGTGGGGCAGGCGTTCCTGAACGACTGTGATGGCCGCACTGTGGTGCTGGATGCCAACAACGGCGAGTGCATCCTGGACCCGGATGCCAACACCCGTCAGCAGGCGGTCAGCCGCATCTGCGAGCTGCAGTGGGAGAGCGAGGAAGCCGCCCGCATCAGCGCCCTGCCCAACCGGACAAAGGATGATGTGCCGTTTGAGCTCCTGGCCAACTGCTACGGGCAGGAGGATATTGAATCGGCGCTGCAGGCAGGCGCTTCCGGCGTGGGCCTGCTGCGCAGCGGCTATATGATGCTGCCGGGCCGCCCGGTGGACGAGCAGGAGCAGTTCGTGTTCTATCAATCCTGCCTTGCCGCCGCAAAGGGCGGTGTGGTAACGGTGCGCACCTTTGATTTTGGTGTGGACCGCGCCATGGCCGATATCCATAGGGGGCTGGAATCCTCCAAGCTGGGCCTGCGGGGCATCCGCAGCAGCCTGCGCCAGACCCATCAGTTTGAGACGCAGATCTGCGCCCTGCTCCGGGCGGCAGCCCACGGCCCCCTGCGGGTCATGTTCCCCATGGTGACCAACCTCGAAGATTGGGATGAGGCCATGCGGCTGGTAGCACACTGCCGCCAGCTGCTGCGGGAGCGCGGGGAGGAGTTTGACCCGGACACGCCCTTTGGTGTGATGTTCGGGGTGCCCTCGGCCTGCCTGACAGCAGAGGAATTCGTGGAGCATGGGTGCAATTTCTTCCTCATTGAGACAAACGATCTGACCCAGTACACCCATGCGGTGGATCGGGATATCTCCATTGCCGAGCGCTACTACCGCCCGGCCAGCCACGCGATGAAAAAGCTCATCCGCATGGTGGTGGAGGCTGCCCGGGAGGGCGGGATCCCCGTGACCATCTGCGGTAGCGCGGTGGGCAACCCGGCCAACACCCTGCAATATCTGCAGCTGGGCCTGCGGAGCTTCTCGGTCAGCCCGCAAAACCTCATTGAGGTGAAAAAAGCGCTGATGAACGCGAAAATAAAGTGAACAAAAAGGACGGCTTGCGCCGTCCTTTTTGTATATGTGGAAATAAAAATCACTCCAGGTTGCCCGTCAGGGTCATCACGGCAGAGAGCACCGCCAGCGGGGCGGTCTCGCACCGGAGGATGCGGGGGCCGAGGCCGACGGTTTTCACACCGGCATTGGCGGCCATTTCGGCCTCTTCCACGGCAAAGCCGCCCTCGGCACCGGTGATGAGGGCGATCTTCAGCCGCTGGCCGTCGGCAGGCTGTGCGTCTGCCAGCAGCTGGCGCAGGGGCGCGCCGCCCAGCTCGTAGCAGAAGAGCACGAGGTCGTACCCTTCCAGACTGCGGCAGAGGGCCCCGAAGTTGGGCAGGGGCAGGGCGACATCCGGCAGCACGCCCCGGCCGCACTGCTTGGCGGCTTCAAAGGCGATGCGGTTGTAGCGCTCGTTTTTCTGCTCCTCCTTTTTGGGGGCAGCCACGCAGTACCGGCTGAAGAAGGGCACAAAGTGGGTGCAGCCCAGCTCCACGCCGTGGCGGATGACCTGCTCCAGCTTGTCCTGCTTGGGGTAACCCACGAACAGGGTCACTTCCACGCTGGGTTCGGCGGCGCTGGGATAGCCCGGCTCCACGCTGAACTCCACCGTCTCCGGCCCGAAGCCGGTGATGGTGGCGGTGTATTCCACGGCGTTGCCGTCACATAAGATGACAGTGTCCCCCAGCTTGCCCCGCATCACGCGGGAAAGATGGTGGGCATCGGCCCCCCGCAGGGTGGCGGTGCCATTGGAGATTTCGGTTGTAAAATAACGGTGAGGCATAAATTCTCCTTAGGTACAAAACCCCTCAGTCTCGCATACGCTCGACAGCCCCCCTACCAGGGGCGGTGGCAATGCGGAGCATTGACGGTGGGGTTTAATTCGACTTTTTACAAATAATGCACTCCCAGCCGCGCTTCTCCTTCACTTCCTGCACGGTCAGGCCAGCGGCTTCCAGAGCGGCGATCACCTCGTCCTTGCGGCTGTCGATGATGCCGCTGGCAATAAAGGCGGCGTTTTCGGCCATCAGGCCGGGCACGGCGGGGGCAAGGCTGATGATGGCGTTTGCCACGATGTTGGCGGTGATGATGTCGTATCTGCCGCTGGCCTTGTCGGACAGGTCACCCACCAGAACGGTCAGCTTGTCGGCCACGCCGTTCAGGGCGGCATTCTCGCCTGCGGTGCGCACGGCCACGGGGTCGATGTCCACACCCTCGGCACTGCCCGCGCCCAGTTTGAGGGCGGCAATGGCAAGGATGCCGCTGCCGGTGCCGATGTCCAGCACCCGCTCACCGCCGCGCACCCGCTCGTCCAGCGCTTCCAGGCAGAGGCTGGTGGTCTCGTGGCCGCCGGTGCCAAAGGCAAGGCCGGGGTCAAGGATCAGCTTGACGCGGTCGGTGTCGTACTCCTGCCAGGAGGGCACGATGGCCAGCCGTTTGCCAATGTCCATGGGGTGGTAGTATTTGCGCCAGCCGTTCTGCCAGTCCTCCTGTTCCACGCCCTCGGTCTCCACGGTGTAGGCGATGCCTGCCGCTTCCATCCGTGCCTGGATGAGAGCCAGCGTCTCCACGGGGGAAGCGCCCGGCTCCAGATACATGTGGATGATCACGGTATCACGGGGCTTGTCCAGCAGCTCCTGTTCGATCAGATCCACATGGGCGATCTCGGCCACCTGCTGCTCGATGTCGCTGTAATCCTCGATGTAGATGCCGCCCTCGGCGATCATGGTGGCAACAGCCTCGGCATTGTCGGCATCGGCCTTGGCCACGGTCAGGCGGATATCTGTCCATTCCATAAAAAAGAACCTCCCTGGGTCTTGTGTTTTTATTTATAAGTATAGTACCCGATTCCGGCGCGGGATGCAAGCGGTTTGGGGAGAAAGGGCAAAAGAAAAGTTTTTTCAAAATCCTGCTCTGAAATGAGCAATAATTCCAAAAAATTTTTCACGAAAGATGCGAATTCAAGGATTTTTGGTGCAAAATTGCGAAAACAGGCGCAGACCCTATTTCTTTTTTTCGGAGGATGTGTTAAAATATTGTTACGCAATTATGGACAGCCTGCAACCAGAGGCCTCCATAACAACAACATTCTTTAAGGAGGAATGTGTCTTATGATGAAGTATCTCCAGAAACTGGGCAAAGCTCTGATGCTTCCCGTCGCTGTGCTGCCGATCTGCGGCATCCTGATGGGTCTCGGTTATGCCCTGGCCCCGGGTGTCATGGGTGTTCCCGGTGCCGCAACCTCCGGCGCAGCTTACACTGTTGGCTTCCTGCTGGTCAAGGCAGGCGGCGCTCTGATCGATAACATGGCTTGGCTGTTCGCCATCGGCGCAGCCGTGGGCCTGGCTGATGACCACGACGGTACCGCTGGTCTGGCTGGCCTGGTCAGCTACCTGATGATGCAGCAGCTGCTGAACCCCGGCGTGGTCAGCATGGTGCGCACTCTGGAAGAGGGCACCGCTACCTACATCGCTTTCCAGAAGGTGGCCGGCAACTCTTTCATCGGCATTCTGGCTGCTGTGGTGGGTGCAACCTGCTACAACAAGTTCAAGAGCACCCAGATGCCTGACTGGCTGGCATTCTTCTCCGGCAAGCGCTTCGTTGCGATCGCTACCGGCCTGATCTCCATCGTTGTTTCTGTCGCTCTGCTGTTCGTCTGGCCCGTCATCTTCGATGCACTGGTCGCCATTGGCAGAGGCATCGCAGGCATGGACGGCATCGGCGCTGGCATCTACGCCTTCCTGAACCGTCTGCTGATCCCCACCGGTCTGCACCACGCTCTGAACAACGTGTTCTGGTTCGACACCATCGGCCTGGGCGACCTGTCCCACTTCTGGGCAGGCGAGACCTCTGCTGACGTGGGCTGGAGCCTGGGTATGTACATGTCCGGCTTCTTCCCCTGCATGATGTTCGGTATCGCCGGTGCTGCACTGGCCATGGTCCGTACCGCCAAGAACAAGAAGGCCGCCATCGGTCTGGTTCTGTCCGCTGCCATCTGCGCCTTCGTCTGCGGCGTTACCGAGCCCTTCGAGTTCGGCTTCATGTTCCTGTGCTTCCCGCTGTACGTTGTGTACTCCGCTCTGTACGGCATCTTCACCATCATCACCTACTACTCCGGTTTCCGTGCTGGCTTCTGCTTCTCCGCAGGTGCTACCGACCTGGTGTTCTCCGCTTCTCTGCCCGCAGCTGCTAAGACTTGGATGATCATTCCTCTGGGCATCGCAGCATTCCTGGTGTTCTACTTCGTGTTCTACTTCGCCATCACCAAGTTCGACCTGAAGACCCCCGGCCGTGAGGACGAGGATGCCGAAGAGGCTGAGAAGAAGGTCGTTCTGGCCAACAACAACTATACTGAGGTTGCTGCTGGCGTGCTGAAGGCCATCGGCGGCAAGGAGAACGTCTCCAGCGTGGACTACTGCGCTACCCGCCTGCGCTTCACCATCAAGGACTACACCGCTGTGGATGAGAAGGCTGTGAAGGCTGCTGGCGCTGCCGGTGTCATCCGCCCCGACAAGACTACCTGCCAGGTCATCATCGGCACCAAGGTGCAGTTCGTGTATGATGAGCTGAAGAAGATGCTGTAAGCATCCTTCTGAGCACGCTTCCGCGCGGAAGGCTGGTTGCTTCCGCATCCATTCCCAAACTGTAAAAATGCCGCCGAGGGCGGGCGTTTACGCCCCGCTTTCGGCGGCATTTTGTTTTGTTCACAAACCGGCTACCCTTTTGGCCGGAAAACGTGCTATACTGAAAACAACAAAGCAAAATAACAGGAGGTTCCCCATTATGAAGATCATTCGTGCAAAAGATTACAAGGACATGTCCCGTAAGGCTGCCAACATCATCTCCGCACAGGTCATTATGAAGCCCAACTGCGTGCTGGGTCTGGCGACCGGCGGCACCCCTGTTGGCGCATACGCTCAGCTGGTGGACTGGTACAACAAGGGCGACCTGGATTTCTCTGAGGTCACCACCGTCAATCTGGACGAGTACCGCGGCCTGCCCAAGGAGCACCCCGAAAGCTATTGGAGCTTTATGCACAAGAACCTGTTTGACAAGGTCAACATCCGCCCCGAGGCCATCCATCTGCCCGACGGCACCAACCCCGATGCTGCGGATGCCTGCAAAAAGTACAACGAGATCATCCACAGCGTGGGCGGCATCGACCTGCAGCTGCTGGGCCTTGGCCCCAACGGCCACATCGGCTTCAACGAGCCGGGCGAGGCCTTTGAGCTGGAGACCCACTGCGTGAATCTGACCCCTGCCACCATCGAGGCCAACAAGCGCTTCTTTGACGGCAACGAGGATCTGGTGCCCAAGCAGGCCTACACCATGGGCATCAAGACCATCATGCAGGCCCGCAAGGTGCTGGTGGTGGCCAACGGTCTGGCAAAGGCCAAGGCAGTCAAGGCGGTCGTCTCCGGCCCTGTGACCCCCGAGTGCCCGGGCTCCATCCTGCAGATGCACCCCGACTGCATCCTCGTGGCCGATGAGGAGGCTCTGAGCCTGTTATGATCATTCAAAATGCTCTGGTCTACACTCCCCGCCACACGTTTGAAAAGGGGAGCATCGTCATCCGGGAGGGCCGCATTGTGCCCTTTGCTGCCCCCGAGGAGGGCGAGGAAGTTCTGGACGCACAGGGCCTCTATGCCCTGCCGGGCCTCGTGGATATCCACTTCCACGGTGCCATGGGCAAGGATTTCTGTGACGGCAAGGAAGAAGCCATCCAGACGCTGGCGGATTTTGAGGCCAGCAAGGGCGTGCTGGCCATCTGCCCCGCCACCATGACATTCTCCGAGGAGATCCTGAACGGCGTCATGGATGCCGCGGCCGCTCACAAAAACGGCAAGGGCGCCGATCTTGTTGGCATCAACATGGAGGGCCCGTTCATCAGCCCCCACAAGGTGGGCGCGCAGAACCCGGAGTACCTCCACAAGGCCGATGTGGAGATGTTCCGCCGCCTGCAGAAGCGGGCGAACGGTCTCATCAAGCTGGTGGACATTGCCCCGGAGGAGCCGGGCGCGCTGGAGTTCATCAAAGAGTGCCATGGGGAGGTCCGCGTCTCGCTGGCCCACACCTGCACCGACTACGACACCGCCATTGCCGCTTTTGACGCCGGTGCCACCCACATGACCCACCTGTACAACGCCATGCCCGGCATCACCCACCGTGCCCCCGGCCCCATCATTGCGGCCATGGAGCGCGGGGCGGAAGTGGAGCTCATCACCGATAACGTCCACATCCACCCGGCGGTGGTGCGGTTCACGTTCAAGGCTTTTGGTGACGACCATGTCATCCTCATTGCCGACAGCATGATGGCCTGCGGCCTGCCCGACGGCCAGTACAGTCTGGGCGGTCAGGCTGTGACGGTGGAGGGCCCCCGGGCCACCCTGACCGAGCAGCCCGGCACCATTGCCGGCAGCGCTACCTGCCTGTACGACTGCATGAAGCGGGCCGTGCTGGAGATGGGCGTGCCGCTGGAGAGCGCTGTCCGTGCCGCCAGCGAGAACCCGGCAAAGAGCATCGGCGTGGACAATGACTACGGCAGCATTGCCGCGGGCCGCTATGGCAACATCATCCTGGCCGACCAGGAGCTCAATCTCAAAGCTGTGATCCAGAAAGGAACCCGCATCGTATGAACACCCTGACCTGGCGGCTGCTGACCGCGGAGGAACTGACCCGCGTTTACCTCAATGAGATGCGCCGGGATTTTCCCCCGACGGAGCTCAAACCCCTGAGCATGGTTTTGAACAGTGAAGCCGTTGGCGACTCCCACACCTGGGGCGTCTACGACGGCGAGACCCTCGTGGCCTATCTGCTCATGGTACGGCCCCGGG
>ENA-UERY01001747-UERY01001747.1-human-gut-metagenome-genome-assembly--contig:-NODE-1747-length-12437-cov-2.985437_pt1 | contig 12437 bp, 10 predicted proteins | sample MGYA00242989_ERZ507990 | MGnify/ENA primary metagenome ERZ507990 (study PRJEB26167, sample SAMN06115529) | human gut metagenome | host: Homo sapiens | place: China:Fujian | collected 2015-08-26...
ATTCTTCTGTTGTAAATATTTCTAAAATATTCTTTTCTTGAATATCTTCATAAGTATCTAAAACTTCATCTTCATCATCTTCATCATCCCACACATTATAATCATCAATGATATTTGAATAATAATTGTTCTTTTTTGATTCATAATATAAATATCCTGCCCGATACGTTTATCGTCGGGTGTTACAAAGCCAAAATCGCCGCTTTGATGAAAAATACCGACAATCTTATTATTCGCATGAGTGATGATACGAATTATCTCTCCCTCCGGCTTATTGCCGCCGCTGGAGCTTTCCACACGTGCCATTACACGGTCATTGTTCATTGCCCCGCCTAAAGCTCGGGGTGGAATGAATACATCGGGACGTTCGCCTTTGTTATCAGGTATCACGAACCCAAATCCCTTGCTGGTCAGCTGGAATCTGCCAACGACCAAGCCCATTTTTTCAGGCAGGCCGTAGGTCCCGAAACGGGTTTTAATAATCTCGCCGTTTTCTTCCAGTTCCAGCAGGTCTTTCCAGAAGTGATCAAGATTTCCGCTAATGGGGATCGTTTCGATCAGTGCTTCTGCTGTCTGCGGTGCATACGAACTGCTCCGCATAAAATCTAATATTGTTGTTTTACTGCTTTTCGCTTGCATTATTTTCCTCAAGCATCATTTTTGCCACTGCTTCAGCAGCTACGATGCCATCTTTCGTAATTATTTGGCCCTGCATTTCTACCAGACGGCCTTTTTGTTTCAAACGCCGGCCTACACATTTTACCGTTTCACCAATCATAACGGGCTGCCGGTAACGCAGTTCCATTTTTGCCGTATAGGCAGGTTTTCCTTCTGTGACGAACAGGTAATGGCCCATGATCTCATCCAGTAAGACGCTGATCAGACCGCCATGCATTCTCCCGTCATAGCTTTGATGCTCCTGTCTGGGTGTAAAATAAGCCACACATTCCTCGGCATCCATTGTAAATTCCATTTTTAAACCGATAGGATTATCTTTGCCGCAGGCAAAGCACCAGGTATATTCTTTTTCCTGCATTTTCTTACTCCATCAAAAATTCATAAATTTTTTGAAAAACATCATCCCGTTCATTATCAAGGGTCAGTATATGTCCGGAATGATGATACCAAACAAGTTTTTTATCAGCTGTGCCCAGATGATCATAAATATATTGAGCGCTGGCAGGTTTTACCGTATGCTCTACTTTTGACTGCATCACCAGGCAGGGTATTTTTATTGACTGCAAATACTTTTTTTTGCACAAATCGACCAGTTCAAACAGGCTGCTCAGCGGCTTGACCGGCATCATATGGTAACAAACGCTGTAGCTTGCCGGCACCTGATACTGGCGCTGACGTTTTTTCAGGTAACGGATAAAAAAACGCAGTAACGGCAGATAAGGAGCCCTTCTGTCACAAACGTAAATCGGCGCTGCCAGGATAGCCGCTTTCGCTACTGGCAATTCAGCCGCAGCTTTAATAGTCAGCAGTCCTCCCATGGACAGTCCCACTATTGAAACTCTATCGCAGCCAGCCTGCAGGCGATACACACCATCGCTTACAGCCTTATACCAGTCCTGCCATTTGGTCTCGTTCAGATCCTGCGGCGTAGTACCATGCCCTGCTAAACGCACGCCCAGTACTGTCAGCCCCTGCTGATACAGATATTCTCCCAGCAGGCGCATCTCTCCCGGAGCTCCCGTATAACCGTGAACCAATACTACACCCTGTTTGCCGCCTTGAAAGAAAAATTCTTCATTACCACTGAATGACTGCACTGTAATTACGCTCCTAATCTTACTTATACTATATTATTATACCATATGAAAAAAAATCCCACATCCGAAGATGTGGGATTTTACAAACAACTTACAATTCTTATTTAAAGAAGTTCAGAAGAATGCCGCCATGAGCAGCCAGAACCGGAGCAAATACCAAGGAAACAATAGTCATCAATTTGATGAGGATGTTCATTGCAGGTCCGGAAGTATCTTTGAACGGATCGCCTACGGTGTCGCCGGTAACAGCTGCTTTGTGAGCTTCACTGCCTTTACCGCCATGAACACCGGATTCGATGTATTTTTTAGCATTATCCCAGGCACCGCCTGCGTTAGCCATCAAAATAGCTACCAGCACACCGGCTGCCAAAGAGCCGCCAATCATACCACCCAATGCTTCGGTACCAAAGAGGAAACCGATCAGCAGCGGAGCAACGATTGCCAAGACGCCCGGCAGAATCATTTCGTGCAAGGCAGCAGCAGTAGAGATATCTACGCATTTACGATAGTCAGCTTTAGCTTTGCCTTCCAGCAAACCAGGGATCTCACGGAATTGACGACGAACTTCTTCGATCATTTCGTAAGCGGCTTTACCAACAGATTCCATGGTCATAGCTCCGAAAACGAACGGCAGAGTTGCGCCGATGAACAGGCCAACCAAAGTTACAGGGTTGAGCAAGTCAATGGTAGTGAGGTTAACGGTATGCGCATAAGCAGAGAACAGAGCCAGTGCAGTAAGTGCAGCAGAACCGATAGCAAAGCCTTTGCCGATAGCAGCAGTAGTGTTGCCAACTGAGTCAAGTTTATCAGTGATTTCACGAACTTCAGGAGGAAGCTCGGACATTTCAGCAATACCGCCGGCATTGTCGGCGATCGGGCCATAAGCGTCAACAGCAACGGTCAAACCGGTGGTGGAGAGCATACCTACAGCAGCCAGAGAGATACCGAACAGGCCCATGCCGCCGTTAGTAGCGCCGCCCATTACAAAGAATGATACGATTACGCCGATGCAGATGAAAAGCATAGGCCAGAAAGTAGAATACATACCAACTGCCAAACCGGCAATAATAGTGGTTGCCGGACCGGTTTCGGATTGTTGAGCGATTTTCTTAACACTCCCGAAATCAGCAGAGGTATAGATCTCGGTGATCTTGCCAATGATCATACCAACAAGCAGACCTGCTGCAATAGCCCAGAATGCATCCAGAGAACCAAACAGGCTGTTGGAAAGATAAGCAGCAGCAGCGATAACGATAGCACCACCGATGTAAGTACCGCTGTTCAGTGCAGCCTGAGGGTTTTGAGATTTGCTGGAACGGGCAAACATAACACCGATGATAGAAGCAAGGATACCGGCAACAGCCAGCATGAAAACAAATTCGACACCTTCACCGCCGGGATATGCAACTGCACCCAGAGTCAAGGCGGAGATAATTGCGCCTACATAGGATTCAAACAAGTCGGCACCCATACCGGCAACGTCGCCTACGTTATCGCCTACGTTATCAGCGATAGTAGCAGGGTTACGCGGATCGTCTTCCGGGATACCGGCTTCAACTTTACCAACAAGGTCAGCACCAACGTCAGCAGCTTTAGTATAAATACCGCCGCCAACACGGGCAAACAATGCGATCGAGCTTGCGCCCAGACCAAAACCGGTAACAATATCAATGTTACGGTCAAAAACAAAATAAGCTACAGACAGGCCGGCAATGCCAAGGCCTACAACACCCAGGCCCATTACAGCGCCGCCGGAGAAAGCGATTTTCAGAGCTTCGCTCATGCCATGACGGGCAGCTTCAGCTGTACGAACGTTAGCTTTAGTAGCCACGTTCATGCCCAGATAACCTGCGCAGATGGAGAATACAGCACCGCCGATAAAGCAGAGCGCAGTGCTTACGGATAAGAATGTAGCAATAATTGCAGCAACAACAACGATGAAGATAGCAAGATATTTGTATTCTCTGTACAGAAATGCCATTGCACCTTCATGGATATAGCCAGCGATCTCCTTCATACGGGCAGTACCGGCATTAGCAGCGCTGATAGCGTTACTGAGCATTACTGCCACGCCGAGGGCAACAAGACCGACGACTATGGATAAAATTAAATAAGTACTCAAAACATTAATCCCCTTTCTGTTTCTTTTGAGTTTTTAAAAATTAAGAACGCAGAGCGTTCTTTTTAACCAAATTAACCGTTGATTTTTGCCAGAGCAAGCGTGATGATACCAAAAGCAGTACCCAAACCAATCGTAACTTTAGCCATTAAAGTATCAACATCATTACCCTTGCCGAAGAAGGCACCACCACCGCCTCCGCCGAACGCATCTGACAAGCCTGAGCCCTTCCCGGACTGCATTAACACAGACGCTATCAAGGCGATACAGACGATTACGTCTAATACCATTAAGACAGTTGCAATCACAAAGCTTACCTCCTCTTTTACTTAGTACCTAACTATTCTATCATAATGTTATACAGCTTACAACGGTAAAATATAAAAAATAGTACAAAATTAAGTAAAAAGCAGGGCAAATACGCGTCCGGTATCTGCCCTGCTTCAAAATAACCGTTACTCCGATTATTTATTGATGTTGTAAAATACAGCTTTGCCTTTATACTTGGCAGCGCCGCCGAGGTCTTCCTCGATACGGAGCAGCTGGTTGTATTTGGCCACGCGGTCAGTACGTGCCGGAGCACCTGTTTTGATCTGTCCGGCATTGACAGCAACGGCAATATCTGCCAATGTAGTATCTTCGGTTTCACCGCTGCGATGCGAAATAATGCAGGTATAGCCTGCCCGTTTAGCAGTTTCAATAGCATTGAAGGTCTCTGTCAAAGTACCTATCTGATTGACTTTGATCAAAATAGCGTTAGCAGTATCATTTTTGATACCTTCAAGCAAACGTTCTTCATTGGTAACAAACAGATCGTCGCCAACCAGCTGAACTTTCGTGCCTAATTTCTTCGTAAGCGCTTTCCAGCCCTTCCAGTCGTCTTCCGCCAAACCGTCTTCGATTGAAACGATCGGGTATTTTTCGCACAAAGCAGCCAGATAATCTACCATTTGATTGGAGGTTTTTACCAAACCTTCGCCTTCCATCTGATATTTTCCATCTTTATAAAATTCGCTGGCAGCAACGTCTAAAGCGATCATGATATCTTCGCCCGGTTTATAGCCTGCTTTTTTCACTGCTTCAAGGATGACTTCGATCGCCTCTTCATTGGATTTCAGATTCGGCGCAAAACCACCTTCATCACCCAGGCCTGTTCCCAGTCCTTTAGCGTTCAGCAGGGCCTTTAAACCATGATAGATTTCAGCGTTCATGCGCAAAGCCTCGCTGAAGCTTGCAGCACCGACCGGCATGATCATAAATTCCTGAATATCGACGTTATTATCAGCATGCTGGCCGCCGTTCAGGATATTCATCATCGGTACCGGCAGCTCCTGTGCGGAAACACCGCCCAGATACAGATACAGCGGCAACCCTACAGAAGCAGCGGCAGCCTTGGCTACAGCCATGGAGACACCTAAAATAGCGTTGGCGCCTAATTTTCCTTTATTTGGGGTCCCGTCCAAACGGATCAGCATCTCGTCTATTTCTACCTGACGGGTTGCTTCCAGTCCAATCAAAGCTTCAGCAATAACGTCGTTGACATTATCGACTGCTTTAGTCACGCCTTTGCCCAGATAGCGGTTTTTATCACCGTCACGCAGCTCTACCGCTTCATGCGCGCCGGTAGACGCTCCTGAAGGAACAGCAGCGCGTCCAACGGAACCGTCTTCCAGGCAAACCTCTACTTCGATAGTCGGATTGCCGCGGGAATCCAAAATTTCTCTTGCATATACTTCAGTAATCATTGCCACTCTAACTTCACCTCATCATTTATTTTTATCTGTTAACAGACTTTTCCCTGTCATCGCAGCAGGCTGCTTGATTTTCAGCAGTTCCAGCAGCGTCGGCGCAATATCAGCCAAAATGCCTTCGTGTAAAGTATGTTTTTCATCACTGACTACCAAAAAAGGAACCTGATTCGTTGTGTGAGCCGTATAAGGCTGTCCTGTCGTTTCGTCAAGCATCTTTTCCAGATTGCCATGATCAGCCGTAATACAGGCTGTTCCATGCAGTGACAATACCTTTTCAACAATACGCCCTACACAGGCATCGACAGTTTCCATTGCCTTGACAGCAGCATTCAGCACGCCTGTATGCCCTACCATATCGGGATTGGCAAAATTCAATATTATCATGTCGTACTTATCTGTATCCAGAAGCTCTGCCAGCTTATCTGTCACAAGCTCGGCGCTCATTTCCGGCTGCAGATCATAGGTAGCCACTTTCGGTGACGGAATCAGAACTCTGTCTTCACCGATATTCGGTTCTTCCTCGCCGCCATTAAAGAAAAAGGTCACATGAGCATATTTTTCCGTTTCGGCGATCCGCAGCTGCTGAAGCTTGTGGTCAGCCAGTACTTTGCCCAGCGTATCTTCCAGCGTTTCCGGAGCAAAGGCAACGGGAGCTTTTATAGTTTCGTCATACTGCGTCATACAAACAAAATTTACCGGACGGGCTGTCTGAGGACGCGCAAAATAAGGAAATTCTTCATCTACAAATGCTCTGGTCAGCTGCCTTGCCCTGTCGGGACGGAAATTGAAAAAAATCATGCCGTCACCGGCTTTGACGCAGGAATCTGCTTCAGGTGCAGCTATGAACGGAACTACAAATTCATCAGTGACCCCGCCCGCATAAGAAGCACGCACACCGCTGACCGCATCAGTACAAACAGTGCCGTCATGCAAAACCATAGCGTCATAAGCTTTCTGCACACGTTCCCAGCGTTTATCGCGGTCCATAGCGTAATAACGCCCTGCTACTGTAGCGATTTTACCCACGCCGATACGCTTCGTCTCCGCGTCAAGTTCTGCCAGATAAACATCGGCAGTCTGCGGTCCAACATCGCGTCCGTCTAAAAAAGCATGTACATAAACCTTGTTCAGGCCCTGCCGTTTAGCCATTTCTAATAGAGCAAACAAATGACTGATATGACTGTGCACTCCACCGTCAGAAACAAGACCCAGCAGGTGCAGCGCACTGCCGTTGGCTTTTACGGTCTGCATAGCTTTACTCAAAACAGTGTTTTCAAAAAAGTCACCGTCTTTTATGGCTTTAGTGATCCTTGTCAGCTCCTGATAGACAATACGTCCTGCCCCGATATTCAAGTGACCGACTTCGGAATTACCCATCTGCCCGTCTGGCAGGCCTACGGCTGCACCAGAACAGGATAAGCGCGTATGCGGATATTTGTCGAACAAAGCATCCAAATTAGGTGTCTTTGCCAAAGCAGCTGCATTATACTGCCCTGCCGGAGCAATACCCCAGCCATCTAAAATCATCAGCAATAGCGGCTGTTTTGCCATTTTCGTCACCCCTTATATACTGCGTGCGATAGCAGAAAACGCTTGCGCATCCAGGCTCGCCCCACCTACAAGAACTCCGTCGATACCGCTGATTGCAAAATCTGCGGCATTTTTAGCATTAACGCTGCCGCCATATAAAACACGAACCTTACGCGCGATATCTGCAGAAAATAGTTTTTCCAGTTTATTTCTGATCAGCAGGCATACTTCCTGAGCATCTTTAGCAGTTGCAGCCTGACCGCTGCCAATAGCCCACAATGGTTCATAGGCAACAACCAAAACTTCCGCTTCATCAGGAGTAATGCCCTTTAAGGCACTTTTCAGCTGCATGCTGATTTTACGTGAAGTCTTTCCTTCTGCGCGCTCCTGGGCATTTTCACCTACGCATAACATCGGTTTCAAACCATTTCTGTATGCAGCTCGCATCTTTTTAGCAACAGCCACTTCATTATCACCGAACATGGTGCGGCGTTCAGAATGACCGATCAAAACATATTCAGCGCAGATATCAGCAATCATTTTACCGGAAACAGCACCTGTATAAGCGCCTTCATCTTCCCAATGCAGGTCTTGAGCTCCGTAGCCTACATGTTTACCGTCAATGGCTTCAGCAACGCTTTCCAGTGCTGTAAACGGCGGAAAAACAACTACTTCGTTAAGCGTCCCATTAGTATCACTGACGATATCTTCAGCCAGTTCAACTGCTTCATCCACATTTTTATGCATTTTCCAGTTGCCGGCCACAATTTTACGGCGTACATCATCTAAAGCCGCAACACCTGGCAGGACTTTGCCTTCCAGATATTCCAGCGAAGCGCCTCCGCCAGTGGAGATATGCGTAATTTTTTTAGCCAGCCCCAGCTTTTCAATGGCAGCCACAGAATCACCACCGCCGACAATGCTCATAGCTCTACTTTTAGCAACAGCCTGAGCGACAGCTTCAGTACCTTTGCAGAAGGCATCCATTTCAAAAACACCCATGGGCCCGTTCCACACGATCATTTTAGCATCCTGCAGCGCATCCTGATACAAAGTGCTGGTCGCAGGGCCAATATCCAAAGCCATATATTTTTGATCCAGCTTAGCTACTTTTTCAACTTTATGGCTGGCATCAGCAGCAAAAGTCTCTGCCATTACCAGATCTACCGGCAGCAGCAATTTTACTTTACGTGCTTTGGCCTTAGCCAGCAGTTCTTTTGCTAAAGCGATCTTATCATCTTCAACTAAAGATTTGCCCATTTTATGCCCTTGAGCAGCTAAAAAAGTATTGGCCATACCGCCGCCGATCAGCAGGGTATCGACTTTTTCCAAAAGATTTTCGATCACGCCGATCTTGTCGGAAACCTTAGCGCCGCCCAGGATAGCAACGAACGGACGAGCCGGGTCGCTCAGAGCCTTGCCCATGATGGAGATCTCCTTCTTGATGAGGAAGCCGCATACAGCCGGCAGGTAATCAGCGATGCCTGCGGTGGAAGCGTGTGCGCGGTGTGCGGTGCCGAAGGCGTCGTTGACGTAGATCTCAGCCATGTCGGCCATAGCCTTTGCCAGAGCTGCGTCATTCTTGGTCTCGCCCTTCTCGAAACGAACGTTCTCGAGCAGGACAGCGTGGCCCGGCTGAACCTCGGAAGCCAGCTTCTTTGCGTCCTCGCCTACAACGTCCTTTGCGAGCTTAACCTCCTGACCGAGCAGCTCGGACAGGCGCTTTGCAACCGGAGCCAGCGAGTACTTCATGTTGACCTCGCCCTTCGGGCGGCCCAGATGAGAGCACAGGATGACTGCTGCGTTGTGGCTCAGCAGGTAGTTGATGGTCTCGAGAGATGCGCGGATGCGCTTGTCGTCGGTAATGTTGCCGTTGTCGTCCTGCGGAACGTTGAAGTCGCAGCGAACGATGACCTTCTTGCCGGCAACGTCGATATCCTCGACGCTCTTCTTGTTGTACTGCATAGTATATCCCTCTCCTTAGTGAAAAGTCTGTAATACAGCTGATAATATTGTATTATCCCAAATAACGAAATTTCCTAACGAAAGAATTCCGTTTCCACTACAAAATTATACTCGTAATCCGCCCTGTTCGCAAGCAAATTTGAGAAAAACCTCACCTTTCGGCAACGTTTTAGAGGATTTTTGCGTTTTGCGCCGAAAAACCGGAAAATATTCTACATTTTTCACAATTTTCTTTACTCGCGCGGCGCGCCGTAGTACGCAACAGCGATGGCAAGCGGGCCGGTATTGGACAGAACAGACGGGCCGATCGCACAGCGGACGACGTCCTTGAAGCCGATCTCCTCGCGCATGCGCTTTTCGACTTCGGCCAGACGCTCCTCGGGTACATCGCCGTAGAGCAGGATGCCGGTCTGCTTTTCCGGCTGCTGCACGCGGGCGACGACCTTTTTGCAGATGCCTGCCGCGAGCGCCTTTTCGCCGCGCACCTTGTCGCAGACCTTGACCGCGCCGTCATAGACAAAGCTGATCGGCTTGAGACCGAGCGCCTCGCCGACGAACGCCGCGCCGCCCGAAATACGGCCGGACTTCTTGAGATATTTGAGCGTGTACACGCCGAGATACGCCTCGACGCGGCTCAGCCGGCTGCGGATGACGCTCGTGATCGCCTCAAAGCTCTCGCCCTGCTCGCGCATCTCGGCCGCCTTGACGACAATGTGTCCATAAATGTAGGTATAGGTGCGCGAGTCGAACACCTCGATGACCATCGCGCCCTCGCCGTGCTCCTCCTCGAACATTCCCTTCGCAAGGCAGGCCGCCTGATAGGTGCCCGAGCCGCTGCCGTTGATGAGAACGCCGATGAGGTGGGTGCAGCCGCGCTCGAACGCGCGGTTGTACGATTCGAGGAACACCGCAGGCGTTGCCATCGCAGTGCTCGGGATCTCGTCGCTCTCCTCGAGCAGCCTGCAGCATTCCGCCGGGGTGATGTCATAATACTCGCGGAAGGTTCGGCCGCCGTGGCTGAGCATGATGGGCACGATCTCGATGCCGTGCTGCTCCACAAGACCCTGCGGGATATCGGACGAAGAATCCGTCAGAATATGTATCTTCTCCATATTTTTTCTCCTTTATGCCTGCGGAAACGGTCCGGCAAGCTTCAGATTTTCAAACCCGGTCTGACGCAGCGCCTCGAAAACGAGGACAGCAACCGAGTTGGACAGGTTGAGGCTTCGCGCGCCCTCGCGCATCGGGATGCGCACGCAGCGCTCGGGGTGCTCGACGAGGAGCGGCTCGGGCAGACCGCGCGTCTCCCTGCCGAACATCAGGTAGTCGCCGTCGCGGTACTCGACCTCATGATAGGCATGAGGCGCCTTGGTCGTCGCGTAGAAGTAGCGTCCATCCGGGTTCTTTTCAAAAAAATCCTCCAGATTTTTGTACATACGGACATCAAGCAGGTGCCAGTAGTCCAGACCGGCGCGCTTCATGCGCCTGTCGTCGAGCTGAAAGCCGAGCGGTTCGACCAGATGCAGCACGCAGCCCGTCGCCGCGCAGGTGCGCGCGATGTTGCCGGTGTTCTGCGGGATCTCCGGCTCGACCAGAACGATATTGATCATTTGCTTTTTTCTCCTGAGAACGGCGGGTACGCCGTCAAAAATTCTCTCTGTTTGATGTGATGCAGCCGTGCGGCAGGTCTCAGAGCCCTGCTTCCTCCTCCATCGCGCCGAGCAGCGGCGTTACCATCTGCTTTTTGCGGCTGACTACGCCGGGCAACACGACCGAATTCTCGCCGCACTCCTTCTTGAATGCCATGTGGACAAGCTCCTGCGCGCCCTTGCCGACGTAGAGCAGCTCGGTCTTTTCCTCGATGATGTTGGTCAGCATGGCGAACTGCATGGACAGCCCGCTCGTCTTGAGGCAGCTTTCCATATATTCGAGCATCTTGTCCCGGATGCCGGACAGCTCGTCCCCGCTCACGCTCGTGATCTGCGAGATCGCGATCTTGCGGTCCTGCACCTGAAAATACTTGAAGTCCATGTGGAACAGCTCGTCCATCGAGCGGTCGCGCAGGCGCGAGCTCGAGCGGAACATCTCAGCCGCGTACTCCTTGATATTCAGCCCCGCGATCTTCGCCAGCTCCTCGGCCGCCATGCGGTCGAGCGGCGTGCAGGTCGGCGAACGGAACATCAGCGTGTCCGACAGGATCGCCGAACACAGCAGGCCCGCGATCTTCGGCTCGATCTCGATGTTCTTTTCGTGATACATCTGGGTGATGATGGTCGCGGTGCAGCCGAGCGGCTGATTGCGGAAATAGATCGGCCCGCTCGTCTCGACCGAGTCGATGCGGTGATGGTCGATGATCTCGATGATGTTGGTCGAGCGGATGCCCTCGGCGGCCTGATCGCGCTCATTGTGGTCGACCAGGATGACGTTCGGCCGCTCCAGATCGAGCAGATTGCGCTGCGAGAACATGCCGATGTAGCGGCCCTGCTCGTCGAGCAGCGGATAGTAGCGGATGCGCTTTTTGGAAACCGTGCGCTTGACGTCCTCGACGTTCTCCTCCGGTTCGAAGGTGATCAGGCCCTTGCGGCGCATGACGTGACGCACCGGAACCGCCTGGCTGATGACCTTGGCGCAGGTATATGTATCGAGCGGCGTCGCGATGATGGAAACGCCGTTTTCCGAGGCGAGCTTGCGGATGGTGCGCGAGACCTTGGCGCCGAGGCCGATGATGATACAGCCGGCGTTCATTTCGATGGCGCACAGCTGGCTCTCATAGCGATTGCCGAGGATGACCATGTCGTTCGGCGCGATGTAGTCCTCGAGAACGTCCGGGTTCGCCGCCGCGACAACGACGCGGCCCTGCTCGAACGGCTGCTCGAGCTCACCGTTGACGAGCGTGCCGTCCAGAACATCGACCAGATTGCGGTAGCTGGTCTTTGCCTCGGCCAGTGCGTTCGCATCCTGATCCTCCATGTAAAAGCGCGCGATGTCGCTCAGCGTCAGCAGTCCATTCAGATGGCGGTCCTCATCGACGACCGCGAGCGTCTGGATGTCGTTTTCGTTCATGTAGTCCCATGCGCGGCGCAGCGACATTTCCGAGTTGATGCCTGCGACCTCGCGGTACTGCACATCGCTCAGTCGCGGCTCGAACGAGGCGATATAGCGCGGCGGCTCGACGCCGAAGTGCTCGAGGACGAATTGGGTCTCTGCGTTGACATGGCCTGCGCGGCAGGCGATATATTCTTCTCCGGTCAGCTTGCGCTTGAGGGCGGCATAGCAGATCGCGGAGCAGATCGAGTC
>ENA-UERY01001748-UERY01001748.1-human-gut-metagenome-genome-assembly--contig:-NODE-1748-length-12436-cov-43.398900_pt1 | contig 12436 bp, 9 predicted proteins | sample MGYA00242989_ERZ507990 | MGnify/ENA primary metagenome ERZ507990 (study PRJEB26167, sample SAMN06115529) | human gut metagenome | host: Homo sapiens | place: China:Fujian | collected 2015-08-26...
TCAAACGGATGTCAAGCGATACGATTGAACTGTTTGACCAGCTTAACATTGTTTGTAAACGCTTCCATGTGGATTATCTACACGCTTCGGAAAAAGATAAGTTCTTTGTGGAAGCAGTTGCCCTGCATGAGTATCAACTCAAAAAAGCTCATGAGCAGGGGTTGAAACGCGCAGATGTTCCGCCATTTCTTGGCTTGAAGCGCACCGAACGCAGCAACGAGATGCCTGCATAAAGGTTCGGGTACGTTTTTTGTTTACAGGAAATCCTACGGCGAGAGTACGCAGAACGGTAAGCAAGAACGAGTAAAGGCAGGGTATCACCATGGCGGTGTACCCTGCCTTTTACTGTTTACTTGGTATAGGGGTGGTCTTTCGGTTGGCAGTATGGTATACTCGGCTCAGAAAATGGTATCGCCACACTGAAATAAAAAGGCCGAAAGGAGCTAAAGATGGATTTTTGGGTTATGCGTGTCTTTGTGAAAATCTGGTGGATTTTCCCCTTTACCTTTGTGTTTTCTTTGCTTTTCGCAATTCGGGAAACGGTCAAAGATGGTCCAAATGATTTGAAGTATGCTTTGGCTGCGGCGGTCAGCCTGTTTATTCTGGTTGCAGTTTGTATGCCGTATTATAGTTACTACTAAGCAGGGTTTGGGGCTTCCCACGCCCCAACAAGAAGCTGTTCCAAAGGGACAAGAATTTTCAAGAATGGATAATTTGTGGCCACGGGACGGTTCTTGCCCTCTACGTTTTCCTGAAAGGATCGAAAGAGCTAAGATGATTCAAAAACACGAACTGCCTATTTTAGAGTACGATTCCAACTCGGAAGAAGTCATAAAGCCAAATCATGGTGCAGAACAACTGAAGCTTCCCGAAAAATGCGTCTATGCCTTTCTTGGAGAAGCAGTTGATGATTATGCTTTCGAGGCAGAAGCCACCGTCGCTGAAACTTTTGAAACCATAACCCGGAACTATCCTGTTTACATCATAAAGCAGGATGGCATGGAATTTTGTCTTTGCGCTGCCCCGTTGGGCGCACCTGCGGCAGCACAACTGATGGACTTTCTCATCTCCTGCGGTTGTAAGAAAATCATTTCGACTGGTTCTTGCGGTGTTCTGACTGATTTGGCCGAAAACGAGTTTCTCATTCCGGTAAAAGCGTTACGGGACGAGGGGACCTCTTATCATTATCTTCCGGCATCCCGCTATATAGAGCTTGACAAAAATATCCGGGATGTCATCGAGCATACTCTTCTTGTGCAGAACATTCCGTTCCGGGAGTGTGTTACATGGACAACGGACGGGTTCTTCCGGGAAACACAGGATATGGTGCGGTATCGCGGAGCAGAAGGATGTACAACCGTTGAGATGGAGTGTGCCGCATTGGCCGCTTGCGCCCGGAAGCGAGGTGCTTCTTTCGGGCAGATCCTCTATACGGCAGATTCCCTTGCAAACGTTCTGAAACACGATGAACGTGATTGGGGAAAGAACTCTTTACGGAAAGCACTGGAACTCTGTATCGCTGTGCTGCAAACGATTTGAAGGTTCGATTACTGTGGAGAATGCTCCATCAAAAGGGGCTGTTGCAAAATAGCATCCCTTCAAAATGTTGAAAATCGCCGCATTCACCGTACAAATCGGGTTGAAAACTCAAAGGCCGATTTCAAAAACAAGTACAGCAAAGCTGAGCATCCGTGTAAAAAATAGGTGCTCAGCTTTTTACATTTTCAGTTCCGAAAAACGCTACTCTTTTTTGAGTGGAAAAAGATGAGAGTTTCGCTTTCCGCGTTGCAATTTGGAAAAGAACTTCTGGAGGTCAAAGGCGAGACAGAGAAGAAAGAGTTCTGTTGAAATGTTGGTCTTTCCCCGCATCAGGAAGCGTTTGAATTTACGATTGCTCTTGAGTACGCCGAATGCCCCCTCTACCTGAATGGAACGATTTATCCGCAGAAGTGCACCACGTTCAGAAAGAAGGTTTTCAAAAGCGATTTTTCTGTGTTCGGCAGATTCTGTACACATTCGGATCTCTTTGTTTTTCATCCCGTCGGAGGATTTGAAACACTTGCTTCGGAGTTCGCAGCCGGAGCAATCTTTGCAGCGGTAATAGTCCGTGGTGGTAACAAATCCGTTTTCCTTTTTGGAACTGGAATGTGTAAAGAGGAGCTTTCTCCCACCTGCACAAAGAAAACCATCCTCATGCTCCAGCGGTTCCATATTCTCGGCCCGCCAGAACTGAGACTTGAATTTCTTTGTCTTTTGTTTTTCGTAAGAAATCGGCTTAATAAAGCAGTTCTGACCGTTCTGTTCCAGATACAGATAGTTGCGGACGCTTTCGTATCCGGCATCTGCCACAATGTCACGGTAGCTTCTGCTCTGCATCCGCTGGATATGGTTCAGGAACGGAATGAGCGTACCGGAATCCGTGCGGTTGGAAAAGGCGGCAACACCGGTAATGTATTCGCTGTTGACCGCAAACTGGACATTGTAGGCCGGTTTCAGCTGGCCGTTCCCCATATGGTCTTCTTTCATCCGCATGAATGTAGCGTCCTTGTCGGTTTTGGACATACTTCTGCGGTTATTTCCAATAGCGAACAGCTTGTCCTCGTACTCTGTCCACTTCGTCCACAGGCTGTCCAGCTTTCCATACCGCTTTTGCCATTCGCTCTTGCGCTTTCCTATCCCGTGAACAAATTCTGCATTTGGAGGAAGCTGCTTGTCCGCTAACTCTCGCAGCTTCTTTCGGGTAAGATTGCCTTTTCCACCATACTCGTTGAAAACTTCCTTTGCTTTTTCTTTTAGCTTGGCAAGATTCTTTTCGACACCTGTTTTCCAGACAAAGGTATACCGGTTCGCCATGCTCTCAATCTTTGTGCCGTCGATGAACACTTCCTCATATTCCGTTTCTTCCAGTTCAGCAAGCCGTTTTACAAACTGGTAGAACAAGTCCTCGACCGCATCCTTTGCTTTGCCACTCCGGAACCGGGCAAACGAAGAATAGTCCGGTACCTTTTCTCCTTGAAGAAGCCAGATGAAGTCGATATTCTTGCGGCACGCAAGCTCCAACTTTCGGGTGGAATAGATGCCGCACATATAGCCGTACACCAATAGCTTGAACATGATCCGGGGTTCTGCTGCCGATTTTCTTCCTCTCGAAGAATACGCCTGATACAGTTTCCTGTAATCCAGTTCCTCAAGCTGGGCGTTGGCTACATACACCGGTTCTTGTTCCTCTATTAAAATATTTTCGCTTATTGGTAGGGTCAGCTGTTGATATATGCCGCCCTTTCCTGTATACTGTTCTTGTTGTAGTTGGTTCATTGCAGTTTCAGCTTACAACGAAAAAATGAGATAGGCAACCCCTTTAGGGGAAGTCTATCTCATTTTTTTCGTTGGGACTATTTTGCAACAGCCCCTTTTGGTGTTTCTACTACCAACGTGAGTCGGCATATCGGTACAGAACTCGAACAGCACGGCCACGCCGCAGGGTTTGGGGCAGTCACGCTATCCAAACCTCCAATTTTCCGCGCCAAGGGTGCAAAATCTTGGCCAGTATTGCCGTTGCGCCGCAGGGACTTTTGGGTTATACTGTTGACTTGTATCTTGTTTTGTATTTTCCTGTTCAGCCGAGCCAAAGGAGGCATCCTTACGAACTATCTGTTTCAATTTGCGCGCATTCTGACGTTCTGTTTTCTGGGCGAGATCTGCCACGCAGTGCTCCCGCTCCCCATTCCGGCCAGCATCTACGGCCTGCTGCTGCTCTTGGCCGCGCTCCGCTTCGGCATTGTGAAGCTCGAGCAGGTCAAGGAAGTGGGCCTGTTCCTCACCGGCATCTTCCCGCTGCTGTTTGTGCCTGCCGCTGCGGGCGTCATGGAGCTGTGGGCTGAGATGGGCGAGATGCTGCTGCCCATCGTCATCGCCATCATCCCGGTGACTGTGCTGGTCCTTGTGAGTGCAGGCCGCACCACCCAGGCCCTCACCAGCCGCCGCGCTGCAAAAAAGGAGGTCGAACATGACTGATCTTTTACAGGGCTTCCTCTCCGGGTCCGCCGCGTGGGGCGTGCTGCTGACGCTGGCCGCTTTCGCGCTGGGTGCTCTCCTCAACAAAGCCACCGGCAAGGCCATCTTCAACCCGCTGCTGCTGGGCAGCATCTTCGTCATCATCCTGCTGAGTGTGCTGAACATCCCCTACGCCGACTACAAGGCCAGTGCCGCCCCGGTAAACTATCTGCTGCTGCCGGCCACCATCAGCCTCGCCATCCCGCTGTATGAAAAATGGGACCTGCTGAAGGAGAATGCCGCCGCCATCATCGCGGGCATCTCCGTGGGTACTCTGGTGAGCCTGGGCAGCGCTTTGGCTCTGACCCTCGCGCTGGACCTCACTCGGGAGCAGTACGCCACCCTCCTGCCGAAGTCCGTCACCACGGCCATCAGCATGGACGTTGCCGCTGAGCTGGGCGGCATCGCGGCCCTGACGGGTGCCATCGTCATCCTCACCGGCATCGCGGGCAACCTGCTGGCCGAGGTGGTCTGCAAGATCTTCCACATCACCGACCCCATCGCAAAGGGCGTCGGCATCGGCACCTCGGCCCATGCCGTAGGCACCAGCAAAGCTCTGCAGATGGGTGAGGTCGAAGGTGCCATGAGCGGCCTGTCCATCGCCGTGGCCGGCGTCCTCACCGCCGTGCTCTGCCCCTTCTTCGTCAGCTTCATTCAGTAAAGATAGACAAAAAATCGCCCTCTGTACCGGCACGATGCCAATACAGAGGGCGATATTTTTTGCTTTTTAAGGCCTGGCTTCTTCCCGCTCGGCTTTCTGGCGTTCCACCTCGGCGATGACCTCGGCGGCCTTTTCGTCGATGGCCACAGGCTCTGTCGCCGGGCGGGCCAGACAGTAACCCTGCAGCAGGTCCACGCCCATTTCCAGCACCTTGCGCAGCTCCGACAGCGTTTCCACGCCCTCAGCCAGCACATAGATGCCGCGGGGGCGGGCATAGTCGATGAGGGTCTTGAGGAACTGCTGTTTGTCGGCATCGGTATCAATGCCCCGGATGATGGCGATGTCCACCTTGACATACTTGGGCGCGACCGTCAGCAGGCTATTGCCGTTGCTGTAGCCGCTGCCGTAGTCATCCAGCGCAAAGGCGCCGGGCGAACCGAGGAAATCCCGCTTCCGTTCCAGCTCCCGTTCGTTCATCTCTTCCTCCTCGGTGATCTCCACCACCAGCTTCGGAAGGGTGGCACTGTGGGCCTCGCAGTAGCTCGCCCAGTCCTCATCGCTCAGGCTGACGCTGGCTATGCTGTTGACGAAGATGAGAGCGTCAGCGTCCAGTTTACCGGCAGCTTTCAGCTCCTCGTAGCACTCACAGGCCCGGAAGAGAGTCAGCTTCTCAATATCATACATCCGGCCCATCTCGCTGGCCAGCTGCATTACCGTGAGCGGCGAACGCAGGGTGGGCAGCTGGGGCCGCATCAGGGCCTCATAGGCTACCACATGGCCGTCGTGAGCTGAGACGATGGGCTGGAAGTCGTAGTCCACCCGCCGCTCCCGGATGAGTTTTTCAAAGTCGCTGCGCTGCTCCATCGCATAGACACCGGCGCGGTAGCGCTCCATGTCGAACTCCCGTATCTCGCCCTTGGTGGAATGCTTGACTTCATACATTGCAAAGTCCGCATACTTCTTGAGGGTGTCGAGGTCCAGTGCGTCCTCCGGATACCATGCCACGCCGCCGGACATCCGGATGCACAGACCCTTGCCGTCCGGCAGAGCAGCACTGCTCTGGGCAAAGTTCTCTTCCAGCTTCTTGATGTCCGCCCGCAGGGCCTCCCGCGTCTCATAGCCGTAGAACAGCAGCAGGAACTCGTCGCCGGAAAGGCGGGCCACCACAGTGCCGCCGGGCGAGTTCTGCCGTAAGCTGTGGGCCGTCTGCCGCAGATAAATGTCACCCCAGTCGTGGCCATAAGTGTCGTTGATGGTCTTGAGGTTGTCGAGGTCGGTCATCATCAGGGCCGCGTGACGGAGAGTATCAGGCTTCTCGAACAGCTCCCCGCAGACCCGGAAGAAGGCCTGACGGCTGTACAGTCCGGTCAGTGCGTCATAATCGCGCTCGTGCTCAATGCGGTTGCGCTCGGCCACCGCCGCCTTGTAGTTGTCGGTGCTCAGGGTCACGATGGATTCCGCCAGCTGGTCCAGCTCCCGGATGCCGGTACGGGAAAATTCCGGCACAGCCTTGCGCTGTTCCTGTGCGTCCACCAGCTCTTTCGAGAGCTGGGCAACAGGCTGTGCCAGACCAAAGCTGACGAGGAAGGCGCAGGCCAGACCGATGCCCATTGTCAGCAGTACGGCAAGGCCCATCAGCTTCGTCATCGACTGGGAGAAGCTGAACAGATCGTTCTTGCCCACCACGCCGACGAGCAGCCACCGCTCACCCGAGAAGGGGGCATTGCGGCTGTACAGGCTGATCTGCCGGATGCTGGCGATCTGCTGCCTACCGTCCATCATGTAATACCAGTAGTTGTTGCTGCGCCGGAGAGTCAGTTCCCATTTCGCATTCCGCAGCGGTACGCTCTGCTCACCGGTGTTGGAGGTGACATGAAGATCCAGCACCTCGCCCTTCAGGTCGGAGGTGGTGGAGGCCAGCAGATAGCTGCCGTGATGGTCGTTCTGCAGCTCGTTCCACGGGAGTTTGGTGTCCATGTAGCTTTCCAGAAGCTCGACGCCCAGAACGCCGTAGACTGTGCCGTCGTCCAGGATAAGGGGCTGCGCGTAGGCGATGGCCTCGCGGTCGTCACCCAGCAGCTTATATGGCAGAGTCGTCCAGCGGCCATAGTTCGCCGCCCCCATACGCTCGACGTCTTCGTAGGCTGTCTGGAAGGGACGGACATAAAACACATCCTGCTCTCCGTCCAGATACTGCAGCGCAGGCGACCACGCCTTGTCCGTAGCGATGTCAAAGGTCTGCACCAGCTCCGACGGAGCGCACTCAAGCAAAATATCCGAGTTTACCACAGAGGGGGCTGCATCCGGGTCGAGGTCGCGCAGGTAAACGCAGGGCAGGCGGTCTCCGGAGGTGCGGCCCGTGAAGTCGTGGGTGTTCAGGATGAGGAAGATGCCCGTAATGCGCTTGGAGCGCAGCGTCTCAAGCATTCTGGGGGCTGCAGCCAGCAGCAGCGGCAGACTGTCGCTGCTGCTGGAATCCAGCGTCTTGAGAGAAAGCGTCTCGTCGTCCAGCATCTGCTGGGCGGTCTCATTGATGTAGGTCGAAAGATCCGTCAGCTCCTGTGCCTGCTGGAGCTGGTCCTGAATGTAGCCTGCACGGTTCTCCACCTGCTTGTCCAGGATGTCCACCGCGTTCTCATCCAGTTGGAGCGTAACGCCGCTGATCGCAGTGGCCGAAGCCATCAGCATGACCACGATGGCCAGCATGACCATCAGCGCCGAGAAGATGGTAACGAAAATAGTATGCTCTCTTCCCTTCGCTTCATCCCGCATCAGCAGTTTCATGCTTTGTCCCTCCTTCCGCTCGTTTTTGTAAGACGCCTCAGCCTTCGTACTGACTCAGTGCGTCACAGAGGCTCTGGTACCATGCCTCAAAATACGCATCGGTCAGGAATTCCGCCTCGGCCTCTTCCGCACTCTCGCCTGCTGCGAGACGCTCTTCCACCGTGGCGCGGTCTGCCGTGGCAAGGTCGATCATGCTGTAGCCCAGCTTGCTGCGGGCGTCGGTGCCGCCCTCAAACGCTTTGGTCGTGTACATTTCATTGGTATTCACAGCCTCCACAGCCTCCGTCAGGACATTTTCCATGTTGCCGGTCAGGGCGAGGCCGCTGCTGTAGATAGCATCCATATCGTTGGCGGCATGGGTCACGGGCAGATAGCCGGAACCCACTGCAAATGCGATGTTGTTTTCCGGTTGGGTGAACCACTTGAGGAAAACCACGCTGGCTTCCACCTCGGCATCGGTGGTCTTTGCCACGGCCATACCGGCACCCTGCTGGACAGCGACTTTTTTGCCGCCTTCAAAGTGCGGCTTGGGCAGGACTTTCAGCTCGATGGCGTGGCTCTCGGTGTCGCTCAGCATCACCTGCGTCGGGAAGTAGGTCGCGCTGGAGTTGGAGCCGATATAGGCCAGAATGCTGCCGATCTTAATATCGTCGCTGCGGAAGCGGCCGCTGGCGGCGGCCCAGCCCTTGATATAGGGAACATAGTAGTTATCCCACAGCTTGCGGGCTGCGTCCTCGCTCAGGCCCATGGTCATCTTGCCGTCCTTGACGTCAAAAATGGTATCGCCCAGCTCTTTTGCGCCGATGAGCATGTAGTTTGCCACCGCGTCGCGTCCGAACAGGGCTTTGCCGTCGTTGGGCGTATCGGTCTGGGCATCCGTCCAGTTGTAGTAGGCTTCGGCGGTCTTGACCAGACCCTCCACCGTCTCAAGGTCGGAATACTGTGCGCCGGTGGCGGCAGCGAAGGGCTTCCAGTCGGTATCGTTCAGGAACAGAAGCTCCGTGGACTTTGCCACCGGGAAGATCTTGATGCTGCCGCTGTCGTCGAAGTCGCCCTCGGTCAGGTAGCTGTCCACATAGGCGGCGCGCTCTTCGTCGGTGAAATAGGGAGCAAGGTCAGCCAGCTCGCCCATCTGGTCCATGGCATAGGCGGTGTCTGCATAGGCCATAAAGATGTTGGGCATGGCAGAAGCGCCCACCTTGCCCTGTGCCGCAGCCATCACCTGCGCCTCGAGGTCGTTGACGCTGCCCTGGCTGTAGCTCTCCACGGTGATGTTCTTTTCCTTGCCGACGGTGTCGTTGAAGGTATCCACCAGCTTATTGAAGCTTTCCAGCTGGTCGCCGTTGTAATATGTCCAGACGCTCAGATCTACCGGCTCAGTGTTACCCTGTGCGGTGCTCTGAGCACCCCCGCAGCCCACGAGGCACAACACCAGAGCTGCAGCCGCCGCAAACGCGGCCAGACGGCGCATTCCGATTCGTTTCATCATGAACTTTCTCCCCATTATGAAGACTTATTGATTCCCAAAGATACTTTTATCATACCACCACGCGGCCAGAGATGTAAACATTTTCTGTCAAAATCAGCAATATCACAACAACTCTTTTCGGATTTTGTCGATTTTTACGTTTTCCTTTTTCCACAAAAAAGCAGGGCAGGCCCGCGCCGTCCAAAGCTTCCAGCTTTTGGCAAAGCGCAGGTCTGCCCTGCATCGGATATTCAGATTACAGCTTACTCAGCTGGGGACCCTGAGCGGTATCCTTCACGGCCCAGCCCATCTCGGTGAGCTGTGCGCGGATGGCGTCGGCGGCAGCCCAGTCCTTGGCCTTCTTGGCGGCGGCACGCTTCTCCACCAGTTCAGTCACCTCGGCGGGAACTTCGTCCTTCTTGCGGTTGTACATCAGGCCCAGCACGCCGGTGATCTCGTCGAAGGCGGCAGCGCCGGCTTCGAGAGCAGCCTTACTGGAAGCGGCGGACAGGGTGTTGATGTCCTTGACGAGGTCGAAGACAGCAGCCAGGGCGTCGGGGGTGTTCAGGTCGTCGTCCATGGCAGTGCAGAATTTCTTCTTTGCTTCCTCGGCCTTCTCCTTCAGCGTCTCGTCGGTGCCGAACTCGGTCTTGCTCAGGGCAAAGTCGAGGTTCTCGCGGCAGGTATAGAGACGCTCAAGGCTGTTCTTGCAGCTCTCGATGAGGTCCACGGTGTAGTTCAGCGGCATCCGGTAGCCGGCGGTCAGCATGAAGTAGCGGATGGGCTCGTAGCCGTAGAGGTTGGCCACGTCGCGGACGGTGAAGAAGTTGTGCAGGCTCTTGGACATCTTCTGATTGTCCACGTTGATGAAGCCGTTGTGCATCCAGTAGCGGGCGAACTCGCAGCCGTTGGCGCACTCGCTCTGGGCGATCTCGTTCTCATGGTGGGGGAAGATGAGGTCCTGACCGCCGCAGTGGAGGTCGATGGTCTTGCCCAGATGGGTGCGGCTCATGGCGCTGCACTCGATGTGCCAGCCCGGACGGCCCATGCCGTAGGGGCTCTCCCATGCGGGTTCGCCGGGCTTTGCGGCCTTCCAGACGGCGAAGTCGGCGGGGTCTTCCTTCAGGTCGTCCTCCATCTGGCTGCGCAGCTCGCGGTTGCCGCTCTCGAGGTCGTCCAGCTTGAGGTGGCTCAGCTTGCCGTACTCGGGGTCGCTCTTGACGCGGAAGTAGACGTCGCCGTTCTTGGCGACATAGGCGTGGCCGCTCTCGATGAGGTCTTTCACGATGTCGAGGATCTGCTGGATATGCTCGGTAGCGCGGGGCTGGACGGTGGGCTTTTTGCAGTTCAGACCGGCGGCATCCTTGAGGTACTCGGCCTCGAAGCGCTGGGCGACTTCCTTCATGGAAGTACCCTCTTCCTGGCCCTTCTTGATGAGCTTGTCATCGATGTCGGTGATGTTGGAGACATAGATGACCTTGTTGCCGCGGTACTCGAGGTAGCGGCGCAGGGTGTCGAAGACGATGAGCGGGCGGGCATTGCCGATGTGGATATAGTTGTAGACGGTGGGGCCGCAGACGTAGATGCGGTACTCGCCCGGCACCTGCGGCACGAACTCTTCCTTCTGGCGGGTCAGGGTGTTGAAGATCTGCATAGTTGAATACTCCTTTTTGTGGGACAGACCGAAGCCGTGATCATAAACCTCTCAGTCTCGCTTTCGCTCGACAGCTCCCCTGTCGAGGGGAGCCCTTGGCAAAGAGGGCCAGCTCCTGCGAGCCTGCCCGAAAAAGCAAAACGCCTCCGACAATATGCTATGCACATTGTCGGAGGCGGTCTTTTCTCAAAATCGCGGTTCCACTCCGGTTTGTCGCTCAAAGCCGATAACGGCGGCCATCCGCACTGCGATACTCAGCTTCCCGCAGCGTGCTGTCCGGGCGCACTTCACGCGGCGGTCTGCAAACAGGCTTCCAGCCAACGGCCCGTTCTCTCTGCCCAGACGATGCAGCGCTACTCTGCCCGGATAAACGCATTTATCCTTTTACAAACTTATTATAATAGCCGCCGGGGCGTAAGTCAAGCGTTTGACTCCCCTGCCCGGCTTGTGCTACACTGGGCAAAATGCAGCCCGGAGGTTTTATCATGCAGCTTATCACCGAACGTCTTTTTCTCATCCCCCTGCAGCCCGATGGGATGCGTGCCCTTCTGGCCCGCACCACCGACCCGGAGCTCATCCAGCCCTACACCGATATGCTGGACCTTTCCCTCGCCCACCCCGAGCAGTGGGTCTGGTACACCGCATGGGGGCTTTACCAGAACGATTCCGGCGACTGGGTAGGCGACCTCTGCTTCAAGGGCCTGCCCGAAAACGGCCAGCCGGAAATTGGCTACGGCCTTCTGCCGGAATATGAACATCAGGGCTACGCCACCGAGGCTGTCCGCGCCGCCTGCCGCTGGGCCTTCGAACAGCCCGGCGTCACCGCCGTCGAGGCCGAGACTGACCCCGGCAATACCGCCTCGCAGGCGGTGCTGCACCGGGTGGGGTTCGTGCCGACCGGGACAGTGGGCGCGGAAGGGCCGAGGTTTATTCTGCGCCAAAAGCCTTGACTCCATCGCCAAATCAGCGCTTTCCCCTTTACATCTCCCTCAACTTGTGCCATAATTTATTCTAATATCGCAGTTTGCGTTTTCAATGGTCTGGCAACATCCGCAAACTGCATATCGCAAATATGCTGTTACCCATAGGCATATCTGTGAAACTTGCGATTAAGGGAAGCTGCTCTCGGCGCGGCGATTCGGCGGCGCGGGGCAGCAAGAGAGGGGTAATCTGCTATGAGCAAAATCATCATTCCGGCAAACTACACGCCCGCGCTGAACCTGTACGACACCCAGCGCGCCATCGGCACCGTGAAGCGGCTGTTCGCCGACACCCTGTGCGCCACGCTGAGTCTCTACCGCGTGTCGGCGCCGCTCTTCGTCGAGGCTTCTACCGGCCTGAACGACGATTTGAACGGCGTCGAGCGGAAGGTCACCTTCGACACCAAGGACAGCGGCATCGAGGTGCAGGTCGTTCAGTCGCTGGCCAAGTGGAAGCGCAAAGCCCTGAAGGACTACGGCTTCCGCGTGGGCAAGGGCCTCTACTGCGACATGAACGCTATCCGCCGCGACGAGGACATGGACAACCTCCACTCCATCTATGTGGACCAGTGGGACTGGGAGAAGGTCATCCGTGAGGAAGACCGGAACGAGACGTATCTGAAGAACGTCGTGCGCTCCATCGTGTCGGCGGTCTGCGCCACCGAGATGAACCTGCACGCCATGTTCCCCCAGCTGCAGGATCTGCCGCTCCACACCCCCAACGTCACCTTCATCACCACCCAGGAGCTGGAGGATAAGTACCCCGACCTGACCCCGAAGGAGCGGGAGAATGCCATCGTCAAGGAGAACGGCACCACCTTCCTGATGAAGATCGG
>ENA-UERY01001761-UERY01001761.1-human-gut-metagenome-genome-assembly--contig:-NODE-1761-length-12357-cov-3.729967_pt1 | contig 12357 bp, 8 predicted proteins | sample MGYA00242989_ERZ507990 | MGnify/ENA primary metagenome ERZ507990 (study PRJEB26167, sample SAMN06115529) | human gut metagenome | host: Homo sapiens | place: China:Fujian | collected 2015-08-26...
CTCCATAGTTTTTTTTATTTTCACAACTATAAAAAAACAAAAATTCCTATAAAAATATATTTTTTCTTGAAAATAAACAAAATAAGGAGTATAATGATAAATGAAAATAGTAGTTCGATAAAAAACTACTAATGTGGGGGATTAAATTGGAAAAAATAGTAAATAGATTAATAAAGGTAGGCTTTTCTAAAACAGAAGCAATGATATACATAACTTTATTAAGGATTGGGAAAGCTAATGGATATAGGCTAGCGAAGGAGTTAGAGCTATCAAAATCTACTATTTACCAATCTCTTGAAACAATGTATAGAAATGGATATATTTTATTGATACCAAATAGTAGTAAAGAGCGTAACACCAACCGTACACAGATGAGACGCCTATTTGAAGAGATAGAGAGACATTTTTTTGAAAACTCCTTAAACCTAAAAAGGGATTTAAAAAAAATAGAGAATCCAATAAAAGAAAATTATTTCTATAAATTAGAGGATAATGAGAAAATAAAAGCAACATTGAAGAATATAATAAAAAACTCTAAAAAAGAAATATATCTTAATACAGATTTTGATTTACAGGAGATAAGAGAGGATTTAAAAAACGCAATAGATAGAGGAGTAAGAGTAATAGCTTTCTGCTTTAATAAATTAGATAATATGGGATTGAGAATAGAAATATATCATAAGAGTAAAGAGAAAGAAAGTTTCAAAAATCCTAGTAGAATAATGTTAGTTGCTGACCTTAATAAAAGCTTAGTAGTGACAAAAGTTGGAGATAAAATCAGTGGATTTTATACTGATAATCAAGTATTTATAAATATAATATCGGAGCATATACATAGTGATATATATATGGCAAAGTTAGCCCAAATTTATGAGGAGACTTTTAATGAAAAAATAAAGATAGATACTCTTCAAGAAAAAAGGAATTTTATAGTATAAGGAGGAAAGATGTTTGAAAGAAGTAGTGGAGTATTGATGCATATATCATCATTACCTAGTGAGTATGGAATAGGAGATTTTGGAAAAAAAGCCTATGAATTTGTAGACTTTCTAAATGAAACAGGACAAAAACTATGGCAGATACTTCCACTAGGGCCAACAGGTTATGGAGATTCTCCTTATCAATCTTATTCAGCCTTTGCTGGAAATTTTCTTTTCATAGATATGGAAGATTTTGTAAGAGAGGGATATATAGCAGATGAAAATCTTATTCCTTTAAAAAAAATAAATTATGATGATAATTTAGACTATGAGCAAGTAAAATATGAGAAGGAAAAACTTTTAAAAATAGTATTTGAAGAGTTTATGAAAAGAGAGGACTCAAAAGAGGAGTATAAAAAGTTTATTAATAAAAATAGTTATTGGTTAGAGGATTATACTCTATATATGGTGCTAAAAGATAAATTTAACGGATTACCTTGGCAACAGTGGAGTAAAATCTATAAGAATAAAATTAGAAAAAAATTTGAAAAAGATATAATTGAAGAAAAAATGCTTGAATATTATAGATTTTTGCAATATACTTTCTATAAGCAATGGAAGAGATTAAAAGAATATGCTAATAGTAAAGGTGTAAAAATAGTTGGAGATATTCCTATCTTCGTTGCAACAGATAGTGCAGATACTTGGAGTAATCCTGAGATATTTCAATTTACAGAATCAGGAGTTCCTAAAAGAGTAGCTGGTTGTCCACCAGATTATTTTAGTAAAACAGGGCAATTATGGGGAAATGTTCTCTATGATTGGAAAAAATTAAAAAAAGATAATTATAAGTGGTGGATAGATAGAATAAGATTTTGTTTTGAAATATATGATATTGTAAGAATAGACCACTTTAGAGGTTTTGAATCATATTGGAGTATCAAATATGGAGAGCAAACTGCTATCAGAGGGCATTGGGAGAAAGGACCTGGAATAGAGCTATTTAGAACTATTGAAAAAAGATTGGGAAAACTTCCAATAATAGCTGAAGATTTAGGGCTTTTGACTCCACAAGTTAAAAAGCTTCTAAAAAGAACAGGGTACCCTGGTATGAAAATATTAGAGTTTGCTTTTGATAATGAGGATAATGATTACTTACCACATAAGTATGAAAAAAATTGTGTAGCATATATGGGAACACATGACAATGATACTGTTGTCGGTTGGTATGAAAATTTAAGTCCAGAAACTAAAAATAGATGTGATGAGTATCTTAAAAAATGGCTCTTGGAAAGAGACAGAAATTATTGGAATCCAATAGAGTGGAGAGGAATAGAAACTCTTTGGAGCTCAGATGCCCAAATGGTAATAATTCAGATGCAAGATTTACTTGGATTAGGAAGTTTTGCAAGAATGAATACTCCGTCTACAGTTGGAATAAATTGGAAATGGAGACTTCAGGAAAAAGATTTAACTGAAGATATAAAAGAGAGATTAAAAGAGATAACAAAATTATTTAATAGATAAAATAAAATATTAATGAGGTAAGAGGAATGAGAGTAGAAAAAGAGGTATTAAGAAAACAAATTGAAAGAAACTTAAAAGTAAGTTTTGGAAAAGAGCTTGGGGAAGCTAAAGATTTTGAAATTTATAGAGCATTAGGGCAAGCCGTAATGGAAAACATTGCTGATAACTGGTATGACACAGGGAAGCTTTATGAAAAGCAAAAACAAGCTTTCTATCTATCAGCAGAGTTTTTAATGGGAAGAGCGTTAGGAAACAACCTAATCAACCTTGGAATGTTAAAAGAGGTACAAGAGCTATTCGACGAATTAGGAATAGACTACAATAAAGTAGAGGATGCTGAAGAGGACTCAGCTTTAGGAAATGGAGGATTAGGAAGACTAGCAGCATGTTTCTTGGATTCATTAGCTACTCTTAACCTACCAGGAAAAGGATATGGAATAAGATATAGAAACGGAATATTTAATCAAGAGTTTAGAGATGGATATCAAATAGAAAAACCAGAAACTTGGTTAAAATATGGAGATGTATGGTCAGTAATGAGACCTGATGACGAAGTAATAGTTACATTTGGAGATGGAAGTGTAAGAGCTGTTCCTTATGATATGCCAATAATTGGATATGGAACTAATAATATAAATACTTTAAGACTTTGGGAAGCACACTCATTAGTAGACTTAGACTTAGGAAAATTCAATCAGCAAGACTATCTACATGCAACTCAACAAAAGACTTTAGCTGAAGATATTTCAAGAGTACTATATCCAAATGATTCAACTGATGAAGGTAAAAAGTTAAGATTAAAACAACAATACTTCTTTGTATCAGCATCATTACAAGATATAGTAAAAAGATATAAAAAAGTTCATGGAAATGATTTTGATAAATTTGCAGAATTTACAGCTATCCAATTAAATGATACACACCCAGTTATAGCTATTCCAGAATTGATGAGAATATTTATAGATATTGAAGGAATATCTTGGGAAAAAGCTTGGAGCATAGTAGAGAAAACTTTTGCTTATACTAACCACACAATATTAGCAGAAGCTCTTGAAAAATGGTGGGTAGGATTATATGAGCAAGTTGTACCAAGAGTTTATCAAATAACTCAAGGAATAGATAACCAATTAAGAGAGTTATTAGAGCAAAAATTCCCTGGAGATAAAGCTAGACAAGATAGAATGAGAATAATCAATGGAAATATGATTCATATGGCTTGGCTTGCTATCTATGGAAGCCATAAAGTAAATGGGGTTGCTGCTTTACATACTGAAATCTTAAAAAATAAAGAATTAAAAGATTGGTATGAATTATATCCAGAAAAATTCTTAAATAAAACAAATGGAATAACACAAAGAAGATGGTTATTACAATCTAACCCACAATTAGCTAGTTTAATCACTGAATTAATTGGAGATGCTTGGATAACTGATTTAAGTGAATTAAAAAAATTGGAAGCTTATTTAGATGATGAAAAAATTTTAAAAAGAATTTTAGATATAAAACATGAGAAAAAAGTAGAACTTGCAGAGTTTTTAAAGAGAACTCAAGGAATAGAGATAAATCCAGATTCTATCTTTGATGTACAAATAAAAAGATTACACGAATACAAAAGACAACTATTAAATATATTCCAAATCATAGGGCTATATAATAAATTAAAATTAAATCCTAGCATGAACTTTACTCCAGTAACATATATATTCGGAGCTAAAGCAGCACCTGGATATTTTGTAGCTAAAGGAATAATCAGATTAATAAACGAAGTAGCACAAATGATAAATAAAGATCCAGATGTAAACTCTAAATTAAAAGTAGTATTTGTAGAAAACTATAGAGTATCAGTGGCACAAAAACTATTCCCAGCAGCAGATATATCTGAACAAATTTCAACAGCTGGAAAAGAAGCTTCAGGTACAGGAAATATGAAATTTATGTTAAATGGAGCCTTAACTTTAGGAACTATGGATGGGGCAAATGTTGAGATAGTAGAAGAAGCTGGAAAAGAAAATAACTATATCTTTGGACTTACAGTAAAAGAAGTAGAAGAGATGAGAGCAAATGGATATGACCCACATGTTCCATATAATTGTGTAGAAGGGCTTAAGAAAATAGTTGATTCTTTAGTAGATGGAACATTCAGTGACTTAGGAAATGGAGTATATGGAACTATTCACAGATCATTAATGGAAAATGCTCCTTGGCATCAAGCTGACCAATACTTTGTATTAGAGGATTATGAAGCGTATAGAAGAACTCAACAATTAATCAATAAAGAGTATACTTTCAGAATGGACTGGGCTAGAAAACAGTTGAAAAATATAGCTAATGCTGGAAAATTCTCATCTGATAGAACTATAAAAGAGTATGCTGAGGAGATTTGGAATATTACTCCAGTAAAATTATAATAAAACATAGGAGGGGGTAAGATTGGAAAAAGAATTAGATAGATACCTTTTTCATAAAGGAGAACATAGAGAAGCATATAGATATATGGGAGCACATTTTGAAGATGACGGTGTCATCTTCAGAGTGTGGGCTCCTAATGCTAGAGCTATTTCAGTAGTTGGAGATTTCAATGGCTGGAATGGAGATAATCATTTTATGAATAAGATAAACCCAGAGGGAATTTGGGAATTAAAAATACCTGGATTAAAAAAGATGGATTTGTATAAATTTAGAGTGGAACAAGCAGATGGAAATGTAGTTTTTAAAGCTGATCCTTATGCTTTTTATTCTGAATTAAGACCAAATACAGCATCAGTACTTTACGATATACCAAAGTTTAAATGGACTGATACTAGATGGATGAATAAAAGAATAACAGGGCTTAATAAGCCTATGAATATTTATGAAGTGCATTTAGGTTCATGGAAGAAGAAAGAAAACGGAGATTTTTTAAATTATAGAGAGATAGCAGAAGAGTTATGTGAATATGTAAAGGATATGAACTATACTCATATAGAAGTAATGCCAATAAATGAGTACCCATTAGATGCTTCTTGGGGATATCAAGGTACAGGATATTATTCTGTAACTAGTAGATATGGTTTACCTGAAGATTTTATGTACTTTGTTAACTATATGCATAGACATAATATAGGGGTAATCTTAGATTGGGTGCCAGGACATTTTTGTAAAGATGCTCATGGATTGTATAGATTTGATGGAACAGCTACTTATGAATATGCAGATGAGAGAATTGGTGAAAATAGAGAATGGGGAACTTGTAATTTTGATTTAACTAGATATGAAGTTCAAAGCTTTTTAATATCTAATGTAAATTTTTGGTTTAAAGAGTTTCATATAGATGGCGTAAGAATAGATGCTGTAGCAAATATGTTATACCTTCCTAATGTAGATGGACTTACAAATCGTTATGGTGGAAAAGAAAACTTAGGAGCTGTAGATTTTTTCAAAAAATTTAACAGTGCTATACATGATGATTTTCCTAATTGTGTAGTTATGGCTGAAGATTCAACAGCTTGGCCAAATGTAACAAAACATGCAGTTGATGGAGGGCTTGGATTTGATAACAAATGGAATATGGGTTGGATGAATGATACCTTAAAATATTTTGAAGAGGATCCATTATATAGAAAAGATCATCATGGAAAACTTACATTCTCATTTATGTATGCTTTTTCAGAAAACTATGTTTTGCCATTATCACATGATGAGGTAGTACATGGGAAAAAATCTATTGTAAATAAGATGCCAGGATTTTTTGGAGCACAACTAGCTAATGTAAGAGCTCTATACTCATATCAAATGCTACATCCAGGAAAAAAATTGAACTTCATGGGAAATGATTTTGCTCAAGGATTGGAATGGAGATTTTATGAGCAGTTAGAGTGGCAACTTTTAGATAGAGAAGAAAATAAAAAGGTGCAAGATTACTGTAGAGCTTTAAATAAAATGTATTTAAAAGAAAAAGCTCTTTGGGAAGATAGTTGGGATACTTTTGAATGGATAGAACATGAAAATCATAATGGGAATACAATCACATTTTTAAGAAAAACTAAAGATAATAGTGAAAAAATTATAGGGATATTTAATTTCTCTGGGGAGAGCAAAATAGGATATAAAATAGGTGTGCCAGAGGATAAAATATATAGAGTAGTTCTAAACAGTGATGATGAAAAATATGGGGGGACAAACTTTAGTAAGAGAAAGAGATATAAGGCAATAGCTGAGGAATGGAATGGCAGACCTCAACATATTGAAGTAGATATTTGTGGAAACTCTGTTATTTTTCTAAAAGCTGAAGAGAAAAAAATAAAGACGGAGGAGGAAGTTAAAGAAGAGAAAAAAGAAAAAACAACTAAAAAAAGAGTAATTAAAACTAAAAAAGAAGAGGTATAAAATAAACATTGGGAGGATAGGTATGAAGAAAAAATATATAATAGCTATGTTACTAGCTGGGGGACAAGGAAGCCGTCTTAAAAAACTTACAGAAAAAATAGCAAAACCAGCTGTTTCATTTGGTGGAAAATACAGAATAATAGATTTTACATTGAGTAACTGTTCAAACTCTGGTATAGATACTGTAGGAGTACTTACTCAATATGAGCCACATGTATTAAATGAGCATATTGGAAATGGTTCACCTTGGGACCTAGATAGAATGAATGGTGGAGTTACAGTATTACAACCTCATACTAAGAAAAATGATGAAGGTGGATGGTATAAAGGAACAGCTAATGCTATCTATCAAAATATAGCTTTTGTTGATAAATATGAACCAGAACATGTACTTATCTTATCAGGAGACCATATCTATAAAATGGACTATGACAAGATGTTAAAATTCCATGTAGAAAAAAATGCAGATGCTACTATAGGAGTATTTAACGTTCCTTTAAAAGATGCACCAAGTTTTGGTATAATGAATACTAACGAGGATTTTTCAATCTATGAATTTGAAGAAAAACCAAAAGAGCCAAAAAGCACTTTAGCTTCTATGGGAATATATATATTTAAATGGAGTGTATTAAAAAAATATCTAATAGAAGATGAAAAAGATCCTAACTCAAGTAATGACTTTGGTAAAAATATTATTCCAAATCTATTAAAAGATAATATGAAGTTATTTGCTTATCCATTTGAAGGATATTGGAAAGACGTTGGAACAATTGAAAGTTTCTGGGAAGCTCATATGGACTTATTAAAAGAGGATAACGAATTAAATTTATTTGATAAAAATTGGAAAATTAACACACGTCAAGGGGTATATCCACCACTATATGTAAGTGATGATGCTAAAGTAATAAACTCTCTTGTAGAAAAAGGTTGTGAAATAGAGGGAGAAGTTAAAAACTCAGTTATTTTCCCTGGTGTAAAAATTGGAAAAAATAGTAAAGTTTTTAATTCAGTAATAATGTCTGATACAACAATTGAAGAAAATGTAATTGTAAATAAGGCTATTCTAGCTGAAAATGTATTTGTAGAGAAAAATACAGTAATTGGAGATAATAAAGAGATTGTTGTAATAGGAAAAGGCGAAATAGTAAAGAGTAATGCTGTAAAATAGGGTTTTACAAGGGGAGGAAATATGCTTAACAATTATATGGCTATAATATTTTTAGATGAAACATTAGATAATATCAGAGCACTTACTAAGATGAGACCACTTGCTTCTGTACCAGCTGGTGGAACATATAGAATAATTGACTTTTCACTTTCAAATTTAGTAAATGCTGGAATAAGAAACGTAGGAATTTTTGCAGGAAATGAAGATTTAAACTCATTAACTGACCACATCGGAAGAGGAGCAGAGTGGGATTTAGATAGAAAAAAAGATGGAATATTTATGTTCAAACAAATGGCAGACTCTGCTTATACTACTAACATAAAAAGAGTTAAGAAAAATATGGAATATTTTTTCCGTAGTAAGCAAGAGAACGTAGTAGTATTAAGTTCTCATATGGTATGCAACTTAGATGTAAAAGATGTTGTGAAAAAACATGAAGCTAGTGGAAAAGATATAACTTTAGTATATAAAAATGTTCACAATGCTAATGAGAGATTTGACAATTGTGACAGTGTAAAAGTAGGAGAAAATGGAGAGATTTTAGGAAGTGGACAAAACCTTTTCTTTAAAAAAGATGAGAATATTTCTCTAGAAGCTTTTGTAATGAGTAAAGAGCTTTTAATTAAAATGATTTGTGATGGAATCCAAGAGGGAGTTTATTATACAGTTAGAGATTTAGTAACTAGAAATATGGGGAGAGTTAGTATAAATGGATATGAATTTAAAGGATATTTAGCTTGTATAAACTCTACTAAAGAATACTTTGATTTCAATATGGATCTATTGAAAAAAGAGGTTAGAGAAGACCTTTTCAATCCTGAAAGAAGTATCTATACTAAAACAAAAGATACTCCACCATCATTATTTAGAGAGGGAGCAGAGGTAAATAACAGCCTTGTAGCAAATGGATGTATCTTAAGTGGTACAGTAAGAAACTCTATACTAGCTAGAGGAGCAGTAGTAGAAGCTGGAGCAATAGTAGAGGATTGTATCCTATTACAAGATTCAGTTGTAAAATCTGGGGCTGTACTTAAAAATATAATTGTAGATAAAAATAATGTGATAAAATCTAATGAGAAACTAAGTGCTTCTAGAAACTATCCATTAGTAATTGAAAAAAGTATTAAATGGGATGATAAGCACTATAAAAATCTATTAGCTTATTTAGAAGGAGCTAATAAAGAATAAGGAGGAAAAATATGAAAGTACTTTTTGCTACTGGAGAAGCTTGGCCATTTATAAAAACAGGTGGTCTAGGGGATGTAGCATACTCACTACCAAAGGCTCTAAAAGAAAAAGGAATAGATGCTAGAGTTATACTTCCAAAGTATGGGCAAATTCCTGAAAAGTATAGATATAATATGAAGCATCTAGGACATAAAAAAATATGGGCATCACACTATGATGCTTATGTAGGAATAGAGAGTTATGAACTTGAAGGAGTTACTTATTATTTTGTAGATAATATGCAATACTTTACAAGAGCTAAAATATATGGAGAGCTAGATGATTGTGAAAGATTTACTTTTTTCACTAAAGCAGTAGTAGAGACTTTTGATATTACAGGATTTACTCCAGATATTATCCATTGTAATGATTGGCATACAGCTCTTACTCCAATATATCTATTAGAAAGAGGACTTACTAATATAAAAACAGTCTTCACTATCCATAACTTAAGATTCCAAGGATTTTTCCCTAATCAAGAGATTGAGGAAACACTAGAGATAGATAGAAATAAATATTACCAAGAAGATGGACTTAAATATTATGATATGATATCTTTCTTAAAAGGTGGAGTAGTTTACTCTGACTATATAACAACAGTTAGTGAAACTTATGCTCAAGAGATAAAAACTCCAGAGTATGGGGAAGGAATAGATGGACTATTTAGAAAATTTGATTACAAATTAGCTGGAATAGTAAATGGAATAGATGGAAATGTATTTAAGCTAAGTAACAAACCTAAAAAAGAGATGAAAGCTAAACTACAAAAAGAGTTAGGATTAGAAGTGGACCCAGATGTACCATTAGTAGCAATAATATCAAGACTTGATAGACAAAAAGGTATTGATATGTTAACTCAAACTTTCGATAGAATGATGAATTTAGGAATTCAATTTGTTTTACTTGGAAGTGGAGAAGCTCACTATGAAAACTTCTTTAGATGGAAAGAGAGTCAATATCCTAAAAAAGTTTGTGCTTATATAGGATTTAACCAACCACTATCAATAGATGTATATGAAGGTGCTGATATATTCCTAATGCCATCACTATTTGAGCCTTGTGGACTTTCTCAAATGATAGCTATGAGATATGGAACAATACCTCTAGTTAGAGAAACAGGAGGACTAAAAGATACTGTTACTCCATACAATGAGGTTACTGGTGAAGGAGATGGATTTGGTTTCCAAGAACCTAATGGAGAGGTATTATTGAAGATACTTTCTTATGCTATATCTATCTATAAAGATAAAAAGCAATGGGATAATATTATAAAAAATGCTAAGGCTAGAGATAATAGTTGGGATATCTCAGCTGATAAGTATATAGAAGTTTATAAAAAAATAACTAAATAAAAATCTATAAGGGGGCTGTTGATATACTATGATAAAAATGTGTAGTATACACAGCCTCATTTTATATTTTTAATATGTTTTGGAGAGAAAAAATGAGTAGTAGAAATAGTGAAAAAGTTTTTGAATATTTAAAAGAAAAGATTATGTCTGGAGAATGGAAAGATGGAGAACAGATTACTCCAGAGATACAATTAGCAAAAGAGCTAGAAGTGGGAAGAAATGCAGTAAGAGAAGCTATTGAAAAACTTGTGGGGATGAAAGTACTTGTTAAGAAAAAAGGAAAGGGGACTTTCGTACAATCTAAGCTTATAGATTTAGAGTTTAATAATATGTTAATTAATACAATAATTAATAAGGATGATTATTTAGATATTTTAGAATTTAGAAAAACTTTTGAGCCAGAAAATATAAAATTATTTATAAGAAATGCAGATGAAAAAGATTATCTTGAATTAAAAAAACTTTATGACGAAATGATAAGTAACAAAGATAATAGAGATAAGTTTTCTTATTATGATGCTATGTTTCATAATTTAATAGCTAAAGGAACAAAAAATACTATAATAATAAAGATTAGTGACATATTGTCTAATATAATGATAGGACATCAAAAAAAATTAAATTTAATTTTAGGTTCAGACAGTGGAATAAAAGAACATACATTGATTTTAGAGGCTATATTTGAAAAAGATGAAGATATGGCATATATGTTTATGAGAAAACATATAATGAGAACAATTAAAGATGTTCTACAAGTTAAAAATGGTTTAGAAAGATAAAAGTGTTCTAAAATAGTTAAAAATATTTTTTTTGAAAAAAAGTTGATAATTTAAAAACAAAATTATTGACTTTTTTTTATTTTCATATTATTATAAATCTATGAACAAAAACAACATGTAGGACAAGTTTGAGTAAAGTTTAATTTTTAAGGGAGGAAAAATGTTAAAAAGTCAAGAGTTAAGAAAAGTAGCACCAGAAGTAGACCCACTTAGAATAGGAATGGGATGGAAAGTAAAAGATTTAGAAAAACCACAAATAATGATTGAAAGTACATATGGAGATAGTCATCCTGGAAGTGCTCATCTTTTAGATTTTGTAAAAGAGATAGAAAGAGGAATAAATGAAAATGGAGGAAAGGGAGCAAAATATTTTACAACTGATATTTGTGATGGACAAGCTCAAGGTCATGATGGAATGAACTATTCTTTAGCTTCAAGAGAGTTTATAGCTGATATGATAGAGATACAAGCAGGTGCTACACCTTTTGATGCAGGAGTTTTTGTAGCAAGCTGTGATAAAGGAATGCCAGCTAATCTTATGGCAGCAGCAAGATTAAATATTCCATCAATAGTTTTTACAGGAGGAATAATGGCAGCGGGACCTAATATGTTAACATTGGAGCAATTAGGTACTTATAGTGCTAGATTTGAGAGAGGGGAAATTACAAAAGAGGAGTTTTGTTATGCAAAAGAAAATGCATGTCCATCATGTGGAGCATGTTCTTTTATGGGGACAGCTTCAACAATGCAAGTTATGGCAGAGGCATTGGGATTAGCTCTTCCTGGAACAGCATTATTACCAGCTATCTCTCCAGATTTGATGACAAAAGCTTATGAAGTAGGAGTAAGAGCTTTAGAATTAGCAAAAGAGGGAATTCGTCCATCTGATATACTTACAGAAAAAGCATTTGAAAATGCTATAATGGTTCATGCTGCAATAGCAGGTTCATCAAATTCTTTATTACATATTCCAGCAATAGCTCATGAGATTGGAATAGAATTAGATGCAGAGAAATTTG
>ENA-UERY01001762-UERY01001762.1-human-gut-metagenome-genome-assembly--contig:-NODE-1762-length-12348-cov-2.555211_pt1 | contig 12348 bp, 11 predicted proteins | sample MGYA00242989_ERZ507990 | MGnify/ENA primary metagenome ERZ507990 (study PRJEB26167, sample SAMN06115529) | human gut metagenome | host: Homo sapiens | place: China:Fujian | collected 2015-08-26...
GCAGCGTGTCGTTGTCATGCACAAGGGCAACGTTCTGATGGACAGCACTCCGCGTGAAATCTTCACGCAGGTGGACAAGCTGAGAGCGGCTTCCCTGACCGTGCCGCAGACTATCGAAGTGCTGTACGATCTCGACAAGCAGGACGGTGCAAATCTGCCCATCGATGCACTTTCCGTCGATGAATGTGCGGATATTCTGGAAGAGTACCTTGCATGATTTCGGCGCGCCGAGTCATCGCGCCCTGCGGTGCAGCACTCGAAAGTGCTGACTTTCATTGTGCGGTGTTACCCTATATCTCATAATTGGAGGAGAATCCAATGTCAACCATACTTGAAACGAGGGGCCTGACCCACGTTTACGGCGCAGGCACCCCCTTTGAGCGTGTCGCGCTCGACCATGTCGATATTCAGATCAACAAGGGAGAGATCCTCGGCGTGATCGGTCACACCGGTTCGGGCAAGTCCACGCTTATTCAGCATTTGAACGGTCTGCTCCAGCCTTCTGAGGGAGAAGTCCTGCTCGACGGCAAATCTATCTGGGATGCAAAGGGCAAATGTGCGCGCGAGACGCGATTTCGCGTCGGTCTGGTATTTCAGTATCCGGAGTATCAGCTGTTCGAGGAGACGATTGCGAAGGACATCGCCTACGGCCCGACCAACATGAGCCTGCCGCAGGCAGAAATCGACGTGCGCGTGCGCGAGTCAATGGAGGCGGTAGGCCTCGCCCCTGAGCTTGCTGACCAGTCTCCATTCGCGCTCTCCGGCGGTCAGAAGCGCCGCGTTGCCATCGCGGGCGTGATCGCCATGCGTCCGGATGTGCTCGTTCTCGACGAGCCAACCGCCGGCCTTGATCCGGCAGGCCGCGACGAGATCTTCGAGCTTGTCCGCAATTACCACGCGCAGTCCAGCGCGACCATCCTCATCGTCTCGCACTCCATGGAGGATATTTCGCAGATCGCTGACCGCCTGCTCGTCATGGATCATGCAAGGGTTCTGTTCTGCGATACGCCGCGCGAGGTGTTTTCTCACGCTGACGAAATCGTTGCGGCAGGTCTCGATATCCCGATGATCACCAAGGTCATGATAGAGCTGAAAAAGCGCGGGCATGATGTTGATACCTCGGTCTATACCGTTGCGCAGGCGATGGACGCGCTGCGCGCCTGCAGGAAGAAAGGGGGCGCTCACTGATGCTCAAGGACATTACCATCGGCCAGTTCTTCCCCGGAAACAGCGCCGTTCACCGGCTTGACCCGCGCGTCAAGATCGTGCTGACGGTTGCACTCATTGTGCTGCTGTTTCTTGCGCAGGGACCGGTCTCTTATGGCCTTATCATCCTGTTTCTCGCCCTCGTTATCGGAATTTCGCGTATTTCCCCCAAAATGGTCGTGCGCGGTCTCAAGCCCATTCTGCTCATCGTCATGTTCACGGCGGTGCTCAATCTGTTCTATACGCCGGGTGATTATGTCTGGCAGTGGAAATTCCTGCATATCAGCGTAGAGGGCATCCGCATGGCGGTATTCATGGTGCTGCGACTGATGCTGCTCATCATCGCGACCTCCATGCTCACCTACACCACCTCGCCCATCCAACTGACTGACGGTCTCGAGCGGCTGCTCGCTCCGCTCAAAAAGCTGCATGTGCCGGTGCATGAGCTATCCATGATGATGTCGATCGCTCTGCGCTTTATTCCGACCTTGATTGAGGAGACCGAGAAGATCATCTCGGCGCAGAAGGCGCGTGGCGCGGACTTCGACTCCGGCAACCTCATTCAGCGTGCCAAGGCCATGATCCCCATTCTCGTGCCGCTGTTCATCTCGGCGTTTCGCCGCGCAGATGAGCTTGCGACCGCCATGGAGTGCCGCCTTTACCGCGGAGACGTTGGCCGTACCCGCATGCGTCAGCTGAAGATTGCACGTGTGGACATCTGCTCCATGCTGCTCGTTGCCGTGCTGTTTGCGGCTGTGATCGCGCTGCGCAGACTGGGTCTGTAAATCACTTGTCAGGTATTTTATAGTATGAAAAACATTGCTTTGGTGCTGTCCTATGACGGCACAAACTACAACGGCTGGCAGATACAGAAAAACGGGCCGTCCATTCAGGAAAGCATGGAGACCGCGCTCTTCCGTCTGCTCGGCGAGAAGGTGCATGTCTCCGGTGTCGGCCGCACTGACTCGGGTGTTCACGCAAAACGTTATGTCGCGAGCTTCAAGAGCGAGCGCTGCACTATTCCGACAGACCGGCTTGCCTTTGCGCTCAACAGCTTTCTGCCGCCCGATATCGCGGTCTCAGGTGCAGTCGAAGTCCCGGAGGACTTTGACGCGCGTTTTGACTGCACTCGAAAGGAATACGCCTATTATATCTTTCCGTCCACGCTGCGTGATCCTTTTCATGCGCGATATGCGTATCGCTACAACTATCCGCTCGATGCAGAGCGGATGCACGAGGGCGCACAGCGCTTTGTCGGCACGCACGATTTTGCATCCGTGCGCAGCCAGGGTACGCCGGTCAAAAGCACGGTCCGCACGATCTTCTGGTGTGACGTGGACAAGATTGATGATCTCATCCGTATCCGCGTATGCGGCGACGGCTTTCTGTACAATATGGTTCGTGCCATTTCGGGTACCCTTGTCTATGTCGGCGGCGGCAAGCTGCGGCCTGACGACGTTGCCGATGTGCTTGCGTCCTGCGACCGCGAACAGGCCGGTCCGACGCTGCCTGCCTGCGGCCTTTTCATGAACCGGCTGTGGTATGACCACACGAGTGAACTCGACCGTTTTCGGCTGGGGGACTGAAAAATTTATTGACTATTCACATTTTACGCCTCGAAAAGCGATATAATGAGGAGGTGAACCTTGATGGGTGACACACCAAACGAAAAAATGTCCAGAGTAAGAAATCTCATCCGCTTTCCGGCAACGGGCAAAGACCGCCGTATCCGCTTGGAAGAGAGCCGCGATCCGCGCATCCGTTTTGTCACGAAGCTGCGTTTTGTCTGCGGCTGGCTGCTGGCGGTCGGCGCGTTCTGCTTTGTGCTGACCCATTATGGTCTGTTCGCGCCGTCAGCCATTCAGCGCACGGTGCAGTACGCGCTCGCCGGTGCGCGCCAGCATGAGGGCGACATCACGAACATAGAATTCGAAAACAATATTTTCAGCGATGGTGCGCTGTTCGAGTCCGGTCTCGCCTACGCAGACAGCGATGCGCTTTATCTCTCCCGTCCGGGCAGCATGACGACGTTTCAAGTGACGATCGGCTATTCCAATCCGGTCGTGGAGTCCTGCCAGACCAATGTTCTGGTCTATGACCGCGGCGGCAAGAATGCGGTTTTGACAGATGCGTCCTCGGTCAAGGCGGAGGTCGCGCTGAATTCCGCCATTCTGACCGGCAGCATCGGACGGACGGGCGATTTTCTGCTCATCACTGACGAGCAGGGCTACCGCACTGCTGCTGCCGTTTATTCCACCAAGGGTGAGGAGCTGTTCCTAGCTGTATATCGTCTCGGGCGTCCTCGCCCCCGACGGAAGAACGGTCTCCGTGCTCGGCTTCGAGCAGCGGGATGCATCGCTTATCAGCCATGTTCGCTTTTATGATGTATCGAGCGGCAAGCAGATCTCGGATACCGAGCTGGAGAACGCGCTCGGCATAGAGCTGTGCTATCTCGATAACGGTTCGGCAGCCGTGCTGTGCGACGACGGTCTGTATCTGGTCACGCGCCGCGGCAGCAGCGAGCACGCGCTGACCGTCGGCACGAGCGACCTGATCTCGGTCGCGACGCGCGACAACGCGATGGTGCTTGCGATTCGTTCGTACTCGGGCGGCGCGCGCAGCGATCTATATACGGTGCGCAGCGGTTCGGTATACGGCCCGGAGCCGCTCGACGAGGAGCCGGGCGCGCTGGCGGTCTCCGACGCCGGTGAGGCGGTGCTGACAAGCACCGGCGTCACGGTGTACGACACGCAGTTCCATGCGCTCTGGCGCAATGATGAGGCCATCGGCGCACGCCGCATACTGCTCACCGATGACGGTACGGTATTCGTTCTTTACAACAGCAACGCCCGCATATTCACTGCCCGCTCCGCGCAGTCCAGGGAGGTAGCAGCCGATGCAGCCGCAGCAAATTCCTGATGTGCTCCTCAGCCTGCTTAACGTGCCCGATCTCGTGATCCTCGCGGTCGTGCTCGTTAATCTGCTCCTTGGTCTCCGGCGCGGCGCACTCGCCTCGCTCGCAGGTCTTGTGGGCCGCTGCATCGCGATGGCCGGGTCGTACTTTCTCGCCCGTCAGCTGGCGCCATCTGCTGCGAAATGGCTCGCAGAGCCGATTGTGCGCAGCGTTTTTGAGCATAAGCTCAAGCAGTCGGGCGTTCCAGACGCGCTGGCGGACAGCGTACAGACGGCGCTCCGCGCTGCGGTGCAGAGCATGGCCGAGAGTATTTCCTATCTTGTGCTGATCGCAGTGTTTTCCGTCCTGCTCAGTATTCTGATCTCGCTTGCGGTCAGGGCGCCCCGTCTGCTCAGCCGAGTCACCCCTCTCGGCATACTCGATGCACTGGCCGGCGGCGCGATCGGGCTTGCGACCGGTCTGCTGCTCGTCGTGCTCGTACTGCTCGGTGCACACTGGTTCTACCCGGTGACCTTTACCGAGCTGGGATATCTTTCACCCGAACGTATCGAAAATACGTTCCTGTTAGCTAAAATTATCGCGTTCCTGCCGTTTATTGCGGCATGAATCGTCAGAATCTGTAATTCCATTGCAGAATGAAGGAGTTTAACCAATTATGAACATGCCAATGTGCTCGCGGTGCAAGAAAAACATCGCAGTGGTGTTCATCACCAAAATCGAAGGCCCGGATAAGACCACGCAGGAGGGCCTGTGCCTCAAGTGCGCGCGCGAGCTGGGCGTCAAGCCGCTTGACAACATTATGGAACAGATGGGCATTACGGAGGACGACCTCGAGGCCCTGTCCGGTGAGATCGGCTCGCTGTCCGATCTGAATGAGCTTGTGACTGCTGGGTCGGACGGCTCGGATGACGAAGCACCGCACGAGACCGACCCCATGACCACATCCTCCTCCCCCGCCCGTCCGGCGCAGGAGAGCACGCAAAACAGCGACAAGCGCGGCCGCAGCCGCGACGACAAAAAGCGCAAGTATCTTAACAATTACTGCGAAAACCTGACCCAGAAGGCCGCTGAGGGCCGCATTGACCACATCGTCGGACGCGACCGCGAGACCGACCGCGTCATTCAGATTCTCAACCGCCGCCAGAAGAACAACCCCTGCCTCATCGGTGAGCCGGGCGTCGGCAAGACCGCTGTCGCGGAGGGACTTGCCGTGCGTATCAACGAGGGCCGCATTCCTTTTAAGATGCGCAACAAGGAGGTCCATCTGCTCGACCTGACCGCACTGGTTGCGGGTACACAGTTCCGCGGCCAGTTCGAGAGCCGCATGAAGGGTCTGATCGACGAGGTCAAAAAGATCGGCAACATCATTCTCGTCATCGACGAGGTGCACAATATTGTCGGTGCAGGTGACTCCGAAGGCTCTATGAATGCTGCAAATATTCTCAAGCCGGCTCTCGCGCGTGGCGATATTCAGGTCATCGGCGCGACCACGCTCAAGGAATACCGCAAATACATCGAAAAGGATGCCGCTCTGGAACGCCGCTTTCAGCCGGTGTACATCGGGGAACCGTCTGTTTCCGAGACCACAGAAATTCTCAAGGGCATCCGTTCCTATTACGAAACCTTCCACGGTGTTACCGTGTCGGACGAGATGTGCTGCCGTGCCGCCGAGATGAGTGAGCGCTATATCACCGACCGCTTTCTGCCCGACAAGGCTATCGATCTGATCGACGAGGCCTGCTCGCGCCTCAATCTGGACTCTCCACAGCTTTCTGAGATCCCTGAGCTTCAGAACGAGCTGGAACGCCTTCAGGCACAGCTTGACGAGCTTACGCAGTCCTCTGCGCGCAGCGAGGAGGAGGAAACCTATGCGAAGATCGCATCCTGCCGCTCGCGTATTCTCCAGGTCGAAGCACAGCTGCATGACCTGCTCTGCAAGCCTGCGCCTGCTGTTGACGAGCAGCTGCTGGCCGAGGTTATTGAGATCTGGACCGGCATTCCGGCCTCCAAGGTGGCAGCGCAGGAGTCCGCACGTCTGCGCGATATGGAAAACCGTCTCAAGTCTCACGTGATCGGTCAGGACGAAGCTGTTGATGCAGTCTGCGCGTCCATTCGCCGCAGCCGTGCGGGTATCAGCCCCAAGCGCAAGCCGGCATCCTTCCTGTTTGTCGGCCCGACCGGCGTTGGCAAGACCGAGCTGGTCAAGCAGCTCGCACTCGATCTGTTCGACTCTCCGGATGCGCTTGTTCGTCTGGATATGTCCGAGTATATGGAGAAGCATACGGTTTCTCGTCTGATCGGCTCTCCCCCGGGATATGTCGGCTACGATGAAGCAGGACAGCTGACCGAAAAGATCCGCCGCCGCCCGTACTCGGTCGTTCTGTTCGATGAGATCGAGAAAGCACATCCGGATGTTCTTAATTCGCTGCTCCAGATCCTCGACGACGGCCGTCTGACCGATGCGCAGGGCCGCGTTGTCAGCTTCGAAAACACGGTCATTGTCATGACCTCGAATGCTGGTTCTCAGTCGAGCAGCACGCCGGCAGGCTTCGGCCGCACGGTCTCCCAGATGAGCAAAGACCGCGTGATGAAGGCACTCGAGGAGATCATGCGTCCCGAGTTCCTCAACCGCATCGACGAGATCATTGCGTTCAACCAGCTCACCGAGGACAACTTCCGTCTTATTGCTGAGATCATGCTGAACGAGCTCAAGGGCACCCTCGCAGACAAGGAAATCCGTCTGACATGGGATGACAGCCTGCTCGCGCTGCTCGTAGAAAAGTCCTATTCGGTCAAGTACGGCGCACGCAATCTGCGTCGGCTGATCGAAAAGGAAATCGAAAATCCTCTTGCAAACGCTATCGTCACGGGTGATAAGCCGCTTCTCGGCGCGCATCTTTCCGCTGAGGACGGCAGGGTAAAGCTGGATACGATTTGATCCGGAATTGTTGAAATACGATGCTGATCGACAACAAAAGCCGCCCACAGGGCGGCTTTTGATTTTGCGCAGATTATGCAAATTTGAACCAGAATTTCGGACCGGCGTCTGTGTTCTCTGCGCCGCAGGTGTATCCGTGCAGATCGAACACGGTTTTCGCAATCGAGAGACCGAGGCCGTCACCCTTTGTGCTGCGCGAGGGGTCAGCCTGATAATATGCCTCCCACAGCCGGGGCAAGGCATGATTCGGGATGGCATCGCCGGTGTTGGCTACAGAAAGCATACCGTTTGCGATGCGGACTGTGATGCAGCCTCCCTCAGGTGTGTGCTGCACGGCGTTTTCGAGGAGCGCGTCCAGTGCCCGTGCAAGCAGTGCGCGGTCTGCGTTGACCATGTATTCGTTGTCGGATGCCAATTCCGTGTGCAGGCTGCCGTCTGCCGGGAGCGCGGCGGCAAGCCTTTCTTGTGCGAGGGCGGCAAGCGGGAATTCCTCTCGACGCAGCGCCTGCACGCCGGTCTCAAGCCGCGACAGCTCAAGCATTTTGCGTACACTGCCGTCCATGCGCTGCGCCTGCGTCTGGATGACATCAAGATAATGCGCCTGCTTTTCCGGCGCGAGGTTGTCCTCTAACAGCTCTGCCGCCGCAGAGAGCACGGAGAGCGGCGTTTTCAACTCGTGCGCGAGCGCGGCGGTCGTTTCGCGGCGAACCTGCTCCACGCGCTCCTGCCTGCGCCAGACGCGAAGAAGCGCATAGGACAGGATGGCCGCACAGAACAGCGCAAGCGCCAGACTGAATGCCCAGACGGGGATGAGCACCGGCAGCGATGCTTTGAGCGGATACCCTTCCGCCGCGTAGGACACAAATACATAGTGGCTCTCAGCAAAAGGACAATACTTTATCTGCCGCCTGTACGTCCGCACGAGCCATGGCTTCTCGACCGTTTGACTGCTGTTTGGGCCGCTCGGATTCTCTGCCCATTCCCGAAGCGCCTGCCGCGCGGGAGAGGACAGGGATGCGGCAATCTGCTCGGCGGTAGCGCCGTTCGGTCCGGGGTACATAATGCCAGAGCAAGTCATGGTTTTCAGAGGCAGATTTTTCATCTGCACTGTGTCATAGGTGCATTCAACCATGCGCACTTCTCCGGTCGGCTCCCACGTGCCGCCGACGTTCTTCGTCGGCTTGATCGTTATGGATTTCAGATACGCATCATCGCGGTATCCGGGTACACTGTCTGCCCACACCTCAAAGGTCATCCCCGGCAGCGATTCAATGTTTTTCTCGGCTACGCCCGCACCCGCAAGGATCGCCTCGCACACCTCGCGCGGCTGACCGCTCATATCCACGCGGTACAGGTTTTCTCCCTCGATCAGTTCCAGCCACCAGCGGTTGCTTTGCAGAATATCGCCGGTGTTCAGGTCGGTGATGGCGGTTTCTACGATTTGCAGGTTCGGCGGGTCTGTGCTGTCCGCCATGAATACCGCCTTGCTCAATCGTCTGCGCAGCTCTGTCTCGTCCGCTGTATCATATGTCGAGGGGTCGAGCAGAATATCGGTATCCTCTCCCATCAGCCTGTTCGATTTGCTTTCCATGTCCGACAGCATGAGTTCTGCGCGCTGCTGCGACACCAGAACGGTGAACATCGCCATCACTGCAAGCCAGAACGCAAGAAACCCTGCGCCGATACGTGTGAAGAAGCTCCAAAAAGTTCTACGTTTTGCTTTCATTTCCATCCACCTCCAGTTTGTAGCCGCGCTTTACTACGGTCTTGATGCAGTCCGCGTGCGTCCCCAGTGCCCGGCGCAGCTTTTTGATATGGCTGTCAACCACGCGGTCCGAACCGTCAAAATCCCAGCCCCACGCAAGGTTCAGCAGTTCGTCCCGGGTCAGCACGCGGTTTCTGCGCTCCATCAGCACCCGCAGCAAAGCAAATTCCTTGGGCGGCAGGTCGATGCGCTGACCGTCCGCTGTTACCGTTCCCCTCGCTGGATCGAGCACGAGCGCACCGGCTCTCAGGACCTCTGCTGCTGTCATGCCGCGTGAACGGCGCAGGAGAGCCTGTGCTTTGGCGTACAGCACAGCAAGCGAAAACGGTTTGACAACGTAGTCGTCCGCACCCAGACCGTAGCCGTGCAGCTTGTCCTGCTCGTCCTCACGCGCGGTGATGAATAGGATGGGCGCCTCGCCCTGTTCCCGTGCGGCGCGGCACAGCGCGAACCCGTCCGTGCCCGGCAGCATGATGTCGAGCAGAAGCAGATCGAAGGGCTGTGTCTCGATCAGGTGAAGCGCCGTATTGCCGTCCGGTGCGGAAATCATAGTCAGCTCGCCGCCGCTCTTCGCCGTGAAATAATCGCACAGCACCTCGCGCATATCCCGTTCGTCCTCCGCCAGTAAAATAGTTGCTTTCATACGCTCTCCCCTCCTTTGATTACAGTATAACACAGCCGTATGCCCTTTTGATGCCCTGCTGAAAATGCTGCGAAAAAACTTTCTTAAAAAATTTGAAAAAATATGTTGACATACGTCCTGTGAATTGATATAATAAACAAGCGTCAGAGAGAGACCCGCGGGTGTAGTTCAATGGTAGAACGTCAGCCTTCCAAGCTGAACACGTGAGTTCGATTCTCATCACCCGCTTTCGCAATGCGGATCAGTAGCTCAGTTGGATAGAGCAACGGCCTTCTAAGCCGTGGGTCGGGGGTTCGAATCCCTCCTGGTTCATAAAAAAGCCATTTCAACCGATAATCGGAGGAATTGGCTTTTTTTCTTTGTACAAATTTGTTTTTACGGTTGACTTTTTCAAAAAAAGCACATAAAATAAAAGCGTGTGGATGAAAGCGGTTATCGCTCCACCTCGAGTACCCTCCCCGAGTAAAAATCAGAGGGATTTTTTATTTGCGGATATGGCGAAATTGGCAGACGCGCTGGATTTAGGTTCCAGTGAGGCAACTCGTGCAGGTTCAAGTCCTGTTATCCGCATTGCAGAAATCTTGATTTTTCAAGGTTTCTTTTTTTATGCGGAATAAAAAAGAGAGCTGAAAAGCTCTCTTTTGCTTTGCGAGAATTATAAGGCTTCAAATTCATCCAACAGCTCCTTGAAAAGCTGCATGGCATTTTCAATGGGGGCGGCAGTAGTCATATCTACGCCGGCACCCTTGAGCAGGTCGATGGAATATTCGCTGTCTCCTTTAGAGAGGAAATCCAGATACGCAGCTACCGCAGGCTGTCCCTCGTTCAGAATTTTTCTGGAAAGGGCAATCGCAGCACTGTAGCCGGTTGCATACTGATATACATAGAACGCATTATAGAAATGGGGGATACGCGCCCATTCAATATCAATTTCCGAATCAATCACGATATCCTCGCCAAAATATTTTATGTTCAAATCACGATAGATTTGGTTCATGCCTTCCCATGTAAGGGGTTCGCCCTTTTCTGCCATGGCGTGTGTGATTTTTTCAAATTCGGCAAACATGGTCTGGCGGAAGAGTGTACCGCGGAACTGCTCCAGGAAATAGTTGATGAGATATTTCCGCATGGTTTTATCCTCAGTTGTTTTCAGAAGATGCTCCATCAGCAGGGCTTCATTGCAGGTAGAAGCTACCTCTGCAACGAAAATCTTATGGTCGGCATAAAGATAGGGCTGCTTTTTCCATGTGAAGAAGCTGTGCAGGGCATGCCCCATTTCATGCGCAAGAGTAAACATGCTGTTGATGGTATCGTTATGGTTGAGCAGAACAAAGGGATGTACGCCGTAGCTGCCCCAGGAATACGCACCGCCGCGCTTGCCCTTGTTTTCGTAAACATCAATCCAGCCGCTTTCCATACCGTGCGCCAGAGCCTTGCAGTACTCCTCGCCCATTACCTGCAATGCCTCTTTTACGGTTACTTTTGCCTGCTCATAAGGAATCTTGACATCTGCATCGGGTACAAGTGGAACATATAAATCATACATGTGCAGTTCATCTACGCCCAGCTCCTTTTTGCGCAGGGAAACATAGCGGTGCAGCAGGGGAAGGCTCTTGTTGACGGTTTCAATCAGCGTATCATATACAGAAAGCGGAATATTGTCATCGGAAAGCGCCATTTCCATCGCAGAGCCGTACTTTCTTGCCTGTGCGAAAAAGACATCGCTTTTTACAGATGCGGCATAGGTTGCGGCGATGGTGTTTTTCTGTGCGGAATAGACAGAATAGAGATTTTTGAACGCCTGCTCGCGAACAGAGCGGTCGGGGCTTTCCAGAAAGGTGACATATCTGCCCTTTGTCAGCTCCAGTTCCTCTCCCTCTGCTGTGCGGATAGGCGGGAAGGAGATATCCGCGTCATTCAGCATGGTAAAAATCTGCTGCGGTGCGCCGCCCAGCTCTGCGGTTCTGGCAAGTAGATGCTCCTCCGCGGGGGAAAGGGTGTGTGCCTTCTGGCGCAGAAGGGTATGAAAGAAATGGTCATAGACAGCGAAATCCGCTGCTTTTTCTGCACGGAAGACAGTAAGTTTTTCCTCCGGAATGGCAATAATTTCAGGGGTGAGGAAGGAAACTGCCGCAGAATAGCGAATCAGCAGCAGCTCTGCACGGGAAGCCAGCCCCTGATAGAAGGCATTTGCACTATCCTCGTGCATCCGCATGGAGGCGTAGGTATAGATATGGTCTAATTTCAGGGAAAGTGTATCATTCTTTTTCAGGCAGGAAAGCAGTGTTTCTGCGGAGTCCGCCAGCTTGCCGGCAAAGGCGGTCAGCTCGGGCAGGCTCTCCTCCAGAGAGACATAGGCAGCCTCCCAATCAGCATCGGTTTTGAAATAATCCTCGATGTGCCAATGAAAACGAGGGTCGGTATCCTTTCGTTCGGGAATGGTATGATTCATAATCGTAGCCTCTTTTCTATTTTAGATTTTATTTTTTGATTTTTTTTATTTCAATCTATAGCATACCATTTCTTTGGGAATTTATAAAGGGGATGAAAACGTGTATTTTTCCGGAAATCCGTAAATTTTATCAGATGTTCTGCGGTTTTTTCTTGCTGTCGGGGCGTTTTCATTGTATGATAAAAAAGAGGTGATATTTTATGGAAAAGGGTTTGAAGGTACTTTTAGTTGCCTCCGAATCAGCGCCTTTTGTCAAAAGCGGTGGCTTGGGTGATGTTGTCGGCTCTTTGCCGAAGGCATTGCAGAAAAAGAAATGAGAAGAAAAAAGTGGATCAGTATGAGCCGGTGCCAACAAAGATCAAAGGGAAAAAACCACCGAAGTGGGATGACCGGTTGTTTAAAAACAGATAGAATGATAAGAAAAAAGTAT
>ENA-UERY01001763-UERY01001763.1-human-gut-metagenome-genome-assembly--contig:-NODE-1763-length-12320-cov-28.281140_pt1 | contig 12320 bp, 16 predicted proteins | sample MGYA00242989_ERZ507990 | MGnify/ENA primary metagenome ERZ507990 (study PRJEB26167, sample SAMN06115529) | human gut metagenome | host: Homo sapiens | place: China:Fujian | collected 2015-08-26...
GAGTGCCCACCGATGCCGTACTCCTTTGCCAGTGCTTTGGCACGGAGTTTGCGGTCAGGCTGGGTCTGGTACAGCGCCATAATGCGCTGTTTGCCGCCTGCAAACCCTGAACCATGCCGCCGCAGTTCGTTCTCAATTTCCGCCTGCGGCAAAACAAAAGCGGAGGGCGTTTTTTCGCTCTCCGCTCGGTCGATTTTTTCGATTTGCTGGGCTTCGGTGGGGAGGACGGCATCCAGAAAACTTAGCTGTAGATCAGCTCCGTCAGAATGATTTCCTCGGTTTGCGCCCGCAGGCTGTTCATGTGCCTCACCCAGCCCATCTGGTTCTTCTCCTTGTCCGGGGCTGGGTTCTGCTTCAGCAGTTCGGTCATCATCTGCTGCATCCGGCTCTCTGCTGTCTGCTCCACCTCCATCAGGTGCGGGTACAGGCTCCCGTTCAGGAGCATCGTGTTGTACAGCACCGGGCGATGGTTCATCAGGTACGTCCGGCGCAGCCTGCCGTACTTGCCCAGCGGCTTCCGGGGTTGGTTCAGGGTCAGGTTCGGGAGAAGGTAATCCCCGACGGTCGAGTAGGTCACGTTCCTGCTGTTCGTATTCATATTGGCTCCTTTCTGCATTGCGGCGGCGAATGGTTGTTTTTACGGTGCGCTCGATGTTGCGCAGCACCTCCCGGCTCATGTCGCTGACGGCTGCGCCGAGGGCGTAAACACTATCCGGGGTGGAGAAATTGTAGAGCGCCTGAAAATCGTCCTTGTCGAACCACCCGGCAGGCTCAAGACCACAGCGTTCCAGCAGCGTGTAGGTGACACTGATGGCGGCAGCGGACTTGAACTGCATCTCCACACCGGCTTCATCATAATCCATCAGAAGCGAACCGTCAACGATGGCGAGAATGTCACCACTGTTGTTGTCCCAGTAATCTGCCACCAGTTTCCCGGCAACATCCGCAAGCTGCTGGCTGACACGCTCTCCGCTGATGCCGTAGGTGGCGGCGAGCATTTCTGAAACCGGCTGCACCAAATCGGGACCGAGCTGCCACACCTCCGGGTCACGGGAATTGCGGCGCACCCCGGTGTCCGACACATCGAAAACGTAGTGCAGGCGCGGGAATCCGCTGGATTCATCCAGCAAGGCTATGCCCTTAGAGCCACGCCTGACATAGCGGTTCATCCGGTTGCGCCAAATGTCAAATTCGGCGCAGGCGGTGGCATCGGGCCGCTGAGCGTAGATCATCAACTGGTCTGCAAAGGGGTACTTGTACAACCGGGATGCGGTGGTCAGGTAGTCCGTCCAGCTTTCCCAGTACCGGGTCAAGCCGTTTGCCGTGCGCTGGGCAAGGGCAAGGTATTCTTCGGTTTTGCTTGGCATTTTGGCCTCCTTCTTCAGATTTTAGGGTATAAAAATAGCGGGCAACCGTTTTTGGGTTGCCCGCCAAGGGTATATAATAATTGGGTTATCGTCGACTTTGAAGTTTTGATGATGAATGTCTATTTTTCATCGCTTTCGGGCGGACGAACATAACGTAACATTTTTCTTTCACAGGCACCAAATTCCAAATAGTTGTTTTTTGCCTCGTTTAGAGTTATTCCATGATTCAAGTCACTGGGGTCGCTATCAGAAGTAATAAACGGGTCATTCTCCCAAAAGCAAACTGGGCAAATGTACCCACAATCTTCCTTTGGTGGAACATTATAAGTAAAACATTCGCAGCATGGACATTGATACTTTTTCAAATAGATGCACCCCCGCAAGCACCGACTTGTCAATTTGTATATGGCTCTGTGTCTTTTCCGTCGTATACAATTACTTTAATGTTGGTGGCTGCATCAACATCCGCATGAATACCTACGGTATATTCTTTGTCCGTAACATTCGCAAAAGAGTAGCAGCCTCCCGCAGAAATATTGCCAGATACGATTTCCTGTTCGCCTTCGCAGAGCAAATGCACCACAATTTCAAAATCATTCCTATTCTGAATCGTCAGTGTGCCCGTTTTGGATGAAACCTTTACATTAGAATAAGTGATTACATATTGGGCAGATGTTGATTTTTCTGTACAAGACACAGAGCAATCCCATTGGATTGCAGCCTTCGCCTTTCTGTAGGATTCCGAAGATCTATACGCCGAAATTATAATGATTGCGGCTACGGCAAAGACGCTCACGATAATGAACACTATTGGTGCTTTTTTCTTCATAGTCTTTATCTCCAAAATTTCCAATTCATTGAGTTGAGCATATTACATACGCGAACACTCCAAACCTACAGCTCAGTTTCCACCGCAAGCTGCTCCTGCTTCTCTTTTTCATCAGCGATTTGGACATCAACATCTTCGCGCATCTTTTTCAGAAGTGCAAGGACTCGCTTGATTTGGCTCTTGGTGTTTTCCACTCTGCTCTGCGCCTGATTGATGTGATCCAGAACTGCCCAGTCTGCAAAGAGGCCATCAAAGAAGAAATCTGCGAATTTCAAAAAACTGTCTACCGCAACCTGAAGGTCTGCGGTGATCTCAACATCGGCAAGCTCAGTTTTGAACCGCCGCAGTTCCACTTGAAGCTGTTCCACCTGCTCCTGTGCATTGTCCAGTTCCTCATACTTGGCAAGATCAGCCATCAAACCGCCGCCCATTACGTCCCATGTACTCCAGCCCTCGGCATTATCCAGCGTTTCCAGAACTTCATTGACCGTGTGCAAGGCGGTCTTTCCGGCGTTGATGGCTTCCAGCAGCTCCCGCTTTTGGACTTTCAGTGCGGCAATGCGGCTTTCGCTTTCCACAATCTGCTGTGCGGCAGGGTGGGCAGAGACTTTGATGCTTTTGATTTTTTCGGAAAGAGCAGCTTGATACTGCCTTTCGCAATCGGACAGCCGTGCCAGTCTATTTTGAATCTGCTCCAAGTCGGCATCAACGGAAGAAAGATCATGGAGAGCCACATCGTACTTGACACGGGCTGCATAGGCTTCCTGCCGTTCCTTGTCCAGCTTTTCATCCATTTTTCCGATCACTTGATAGAAAAATGCGGCAAGGCTGTGCCCCTCCAGACGGTCCACATCAGCCTGTTCTGCCAGCTTGGATTTTTCCAGCTTTTTCAGACGATCAGCAAGCGTATCTCTCTGGGCGGTCAGTTCTTTCTGTTTTGCTTCACAGCTTTTCTTTTCTGCGACCTGCCGCCAAAGTTCTTTCAACGTAGAATCACTCATAAGGAATGTCCTTTCCCGGCATTACGGCTCTTCGTTCAGAAGCTGGTTCAAAAAATGCTGCCGATTATTTACAAATGTTTTGGCGATAACGTAGCTGTCCGTATCTTCATACTGACAAGGATGAATCGTGCCATTGTCGAAGCTAAAAATTTCAGCATCAGGCATTCCGAGGAGAATGGGTGAATGTGATACGATAATGAATTGCGCCCCTTCTTGGGCACACCGATAAATGTTGATCAGTAACGTGAGCTGCCGCTGCGGGGATAAAGCGGCTTCCGGCTCGTCAAAAATATAGACTCCATCTGCACCCATGTAGTCCTGCGCAATGGCGAGGAAACTTTCACCGTGTGATTTTTGGTGATAGCCTTTGGAGGGATGATCGTCATCGGAATAGTCGATTTCCTTGGTGGCTACATTATAGAAACTCTCTGCTCGGAGAAAATACCCGAACTTTGGTCTGCGATACCCCTTGGAAATCGTCATAGCCTCACATAGTTCCGAATGGGAGTTGTATGTGGAAAATGAATAGTTCTTCGTTCCACCCTCTGCGTTGAAGCCGTAAGCAACAGCGATTGCTTCCAGAAGCGTAGATTTTCCACTTCCATTTTCGCCAACAAAGAACGTAATGGGCTTATGGAATGTAAAAGTGTCGATTCCACTGATGGCAGGAATCTGACGAACATAATTGTATGGGCGAACTCTGTTCCAGTCGATGGTCAGCCCTTGGATAAACAAATCGTTCATACAGCACTCCATACTATATAATGTAAGAAACACTTAGCTCCGCTCAAACCCAAGATAGCGGGTGCCCTGAAAACTCAGCTTTCCGATGTCGCCCTGCACGAGCAGACCATAATCGCTTCCGTCCACTTCAAATTCCATCCGGTCGCCGCTCTCCACCTGAAAAGTCACATAGTACGATGTAAATGTGCTAGTGTCGTATCCGTGCGCACCGGACATATCTCCGGCATTGGCACTGCTGGAATGCGAAACATCGGTGCGCTTTGCTACCACTGTTGCCGGAACGGTAAGCCGCGGCGAGTGGTTGTTTTTGTTCCATGTGCGGAGATTTGAAATTAGAGCAAAGAAAAACATTCCAATAAAAAGCAGGAACAGGATTGGGAAAATGAAGCTGAATATAGCGTCAAACCATCCAAAAAACATTTTACTCCTCCAAAATTTCTTCCAGCAGGTCCTTTACATCGTCCAGAAAAGATTCTTCTCCAAGGGTGTTCACCTTGAAGAACACCGCCTGACTGCCGCCTGCGGTGATGGCAGACAGGCGGATCGGACTGTCTCCATTCTGGAACAGGGTCAGCGTCAGGCTCAGGCGGTTGCCGCCCATCATGCTGTACCGCTCAAATACACGGACGCTGCACCGGGCATTGCCCTCTTTGAAGTCGCTGCCCGCTTCCAGATTGGCCGACCAGCTGCTGTCCGGAATTTCCTGTTCCAGTTTCCGAAGCAGTTTGTCAAAATTCTTGTTTCGGATGGTCTTTTCAAAGATTGCCATAATGGTTCCTCCGTTATGCCAACGAAATTCGGTTCCTTTATCTGGAATACGAGCGAAGCTGCCGAAAAATTGCAGAGAAGCTCCTCTCAATAACCGAAAGCCAGTGCGCCGCCATCCACGGCAAAATCCTGTCCGGTGATGTAAGCGGCACCATCGCCCACCAGGAACTCGGCCATCTTACCCAAGTCGCGGGTGTCACCGTAGGCGTGCAGCGGCATCCGGTTCAGAATTTTCTGCTCCCGGGCTGCGTCCACTACCTGCTCGTTCATTTTGCTGCGGAACCACCCCGGCGCAATGCTGTTGACGGTGATGTTGTCCTGCGCCCACTCCACGGCCAGAGCGCGGGTCATCGCCAGCACAGCGCCCTTGCTGGCACAGTACGGCACCACCTCGCTGAAGCCCAGATGGGCGCTCATGCTGGTGATGTTGATGATGCGACCCTTGTCCGCACTTTTCTTCAGATAGGGGTAGCAAATCACACTCATCTGGAACAGATATTTGACATTCACATTCATGATATTATCAAACTGCTCCATGGGAAAGTCCTCGGCCCGGCATTTATAGCTGACGCCTGCGTTGTTTACCAGAAAATTCAGGCAGTCGTTATGCTTTGCGGCCAGCTCCGCCACCAGTGTTTTCATAGCTTCTGCATTGCCGATGTCACCCCGCAGATGGACAACGCCCGGTGCACTTTCGCCTACACCCTCTTTGGGCTTGCCGGTGCGGCTGATGACATAAACTATCGCGCCGGCCTGAGCCAGCACATTTGCGATCTGGAAACCGATCCCGCTGCTGCCGCCGGTGACGATACCGGCCTTTCCCTTCAAACCTGCCATAAAAAGCACCTCTTATCTTTTATCTGCGACCTGAAAGCTGTCGGCTTCAGTATATCATACCTTTGCAGGATGCGAAAGCTCTTATGTACGCCGCCCGCAGGCGGCAAAAATCAGTTCATTGGAAATTCCAGTCCTGCAAACTCGGCATCCGTCAGCCGTTTCAGCTTTTCAATGACCTGCTCTGACAGTTCCCGCAAAGCAGTTTCATCCGGCATCAGGTAGCACTGCATCAGCCGCAGCTCCCGCACTAGCCCCTGCCGGGTGCCGGTATTGTAGAGCATCATCAGCATCAGCTCATCATGGTTAAATTGCATGGTCGTGGGTGCATTGTAGAGTGCAGCCAGCAGATACTGCTTCATGTTCCGTACCGGTGCGGTACTTTCCGCAAGACACTTCAGCACAAAGCGGATATGGTCTGCATCTCGCCCGACTGCCCATAGAAATAGTCAAACATCCTGACTTCCTCGCTTGTTCTGCCTTGTCACATCCTTGACACCTCCGTTCGTAGTATGATGAAAGATGGCCTGCCATGCTACAATAGCCGCATCTACGGCCACCGGACAACAGGAAAGGAGTATCTCATGGCCAAAACTGCCGACACCATTGCCATCTATTCCCGCAAATCCCGCTACACCGGCAAGGGCGAAAGTATCGGAAATCAGATCGACCTCTGCCGCGAATATATCCGCACTCACTACGGCGATGCCGCCGCACAGCAAGCGGTCGTCTTTGAGGACGAGGGCTTTTCCCTGCCGAAAAGATGCCGAAACGCAAAAAGCCTCCGGAGAGCCTTTGGGTAGCACTGCTCCCCTGTCATATACTCATCCTGCCACAGACTACCTTTTTCTACAAGCAGAAAACGATTCTGAACCCTCTTTCCCCGTTCATATTGTATGGGAGAACGGTTTTGGAGGTGTTCCGTATGCTGTTGACCCTGCTGCAATTTTTTGCATCCAAATTCCTCGTGCTTGCGCTCCATCTGGAAGCGGGCAGTTTCCCCCGCCCGCTCAGCCCACAGGAAGAGATCCTGACCTTCGCCGCCCTGCGGGCCGGTGATTCATCCGCCCGGGAAAAGCTCATCCGCCACAATCTGCGCTTAGTGGCGCACATCGCAAAGAAATACTATGCTCTCCCCTCTGAGCAGGACGATTTGATTTCCATCGGCACCATTGGCTTGATGAAAGCCGTAGACACCTTCGACTCCACCCGCCGGGCGCGCTTCTCCACTTATGCCAGCCGGTGCATCGAAAATGCTATCCTCTCCCCAGCGCACTTTCAGATGGAAAAGAGAATCCACTCATTTTGCAAAGCAGCGTAAATGCGTCAAAATGGGTTTTCTGGGCTCAGGAAAGCGGTCACCTTTTTCTACTTCAAAAGGTATCATGTGAGGTATCCTGTCTAACCCCTCTCTACATCCTGCAGGTGCCGCTTGCCGGGCCGCACACCACTTCGGAAGCACAGGCGTTCTTCCATATGTACCATTCCTACTCCGAAATCACCAATCCATCCGACCGTATGCGCTGGTGCCGATACCGTCTCGGCCTATTGCAGAAAGACGTTGCCGCTATGGTCGGCATAGAAGAATGGCTCTACCAAGACCTTGAAAGCAGCAATTTCCGCCGGAGCTTCTCCCCGGAGATTGCGGACAAGCTCGCCGCCCTTTACGGCATCCCGGTAGAGGACATTCTGGACGACTACACCCTGTTTCTGCACCGGGGCGGCGGAGACTTCCTCCGCAGATACCGGAAGACAAAGAGCTGGAACCGTCAGCAGCTTGCCGACCATGCAAAGGTCAGCTGAACAAGCATCCGCTGCTGGGAAAACGGGCAAAAGACCATCAGTCAGAAGTGCTTTTACCATCTGGTGGAAAACCTTGGTTCCGATTTTCCATCCATGCTTCGCATGTGAGGTATGGTAATTTTTCTCTGGTCAAACGAAAAAGCCCGTCTGCAAGCCACGATATGTGGCAGCGCAGACGGGCTTTCGTTATGGAATCAACCTGTTTTAATTATTCTGCTATTCGCTCTATCTTACATGGCGTTCCGTAAAACACGCAGTCGTTCTTCAAACATTGCTTTCCATGCCGGATGCCCGGAGAATACGGCGTGCTCCACCTGACGAACTTGGTTCAGTCCGATGTTCCGCACCGCTTCCACTGCGGCATCTTTTTGACTCAGATGGCGTCTCCCCACGGCCAGGCAGTTTGCGCCTTCCGGCGTGTCGTACTGCTGAAACGCCCGGTTAAAGTCCATCAGGTCATGCAAGCGGATGGGCTGATTGGTTTCGTTATCTACCAGCAGACCCCAGTTTTCCCAATGACGGTCGGTATTGCCCACCAGATAATCCAGAATGTTCATCATATAGTAGCCGGGAGCATCCAACTCTAAGATCTTATCCAGCGTGTTCCAATCATGGTTCGTGCAGTAGACGTCATAGGCTGCATAGGTCACAAGACTGTATCGCTGAGATGTCATGATTTTGCTGATGGAAACCGGCTCATTTTCAAACATCCCCTGCTCATACAGTACCTGATGGCAGTCAAAGCACCGGCAGATTTTGCTTGCCAGCACTTCACGTTCCACCGCATCCCTGCCGCCATCCTTGTAAAGATAGAAGCCATTCTCTTTGCGTACCCACGCCTTGGGGTACAAGCCGCCCGTAGACAGGTCATTTGCCAGAAGATGGGCGTTGGTCACCGTCATTTGATGCCCCCGCAGTGCTATATCCACAAGCGCATTGCTTAAAGAGTGTGTGAAAAGGTTGATATCCTCGAATCGAACCTTCTCGTTTTCTTCTTTCACCCAGAACACATCCAGCAAAGACAGACAATGGTAGGATAATGCGATCTGTGCTCGTTCCCTGTCCGTAACGCTCTGAGATGCACCGATACTGTTCAGGATTTCCTTGGCGTAAGTGCGATCCAACGTCAACATCCGGGAGGCGCACCAATAGTAAAAGTTCGTCACATTATTGATGCGCTCGTCAAAATCATCCGATTCCACCAGAACCAGATCAAAGGGCATGAAATCCTCAAGGCAGACCTTGCATTCTCCTGTCGTGCTGAGTTGTGCCACACAGCTTTCCCGGTGCATGATCTCGTAAAACATGGTTTTCATCCCTCCCTGCGTTCTGTGTCTTGTTCTGTATTTATATTACCTTCTTTTTTCACGGAACACAAGAGCTTTTACTTTTCAAAAAGCTTTTTCTGCTGCTTAATCAGGACGGTTTCAATACGCTCTTTCAGCAAAAAGTGGAACTGTTTTGGGTAATAGCACAGATATTTGTCGAGGATCGTATCAATACCTGTTTTATCAATGTTTACTGCAAGCTGTTTTCCGTAAAGAGTTTGTGCCGTATGCACCGTCTGCGTAAAACGGGATTTGAACGGAAGGCACTGTGCCTTTGTCAGATAGGCACGGCTTTCAATTTCAGGGCTGTACAGAGCAAAATCCAGTAAGAATGAATCTCCGCAGTCAAAAATCGGGCAGGGCTTATAACGGGATCTATCCCGGATCAGCGCAATGTTGTTCAGATGTCTGTCCTGATTCAAAAAAAGTGCATCGATCTCAAACAATGTCGTAAGATACTCGCCCATATTTTGCATTCCGGTCGCCTCTTCCATTGCATCCACAAGAAGCCGGATTCTCTCTTTCAAGCTTGTCCTGCGGTTAAATTCTTCCAGATAGCCTGTTCCCAGACTGTTCTTCAGGATCGTATTTGCAGTAATAAGGCTCTCATCTTCCCTTTTGAAGTTTTCACTCACAGAGACCACTCGTTTCAAGCCATGAACCTCAGCCGTATCGACCCAGTAATTTGCTACGGAGATTCCCGGCAGCCGAGCCGCATTTGTGAAATTGCGCAGAACTTCACTGGAAACGGCTTCAGCCAGCGCCTCAAAACAGCCACCATCTGCCTTATACCAGAGATTTTTCTCCGTATCAAACCATTTTTCCTGATTTCCGCGCGAAGTCGTCACCACAACCCTGTCGTTGGTATGCAGCGTCAAATAATTTCCAGCCATTTGTGATCCTCCGCCATTCTTCCCTGCGTCTTTTCAACAAGCAGAACCGGGTCATATTCCGGAACGCCAACAGCATCCAGATAGTAATCCAAGCCCTTTCGTGTTTTCGGAATGCATCGGTCTGCCAGAAAGGCCAGGAAGTCTTCCCACGAGGGCGTTTCGTTCACACCAAACGCAGTATCCAGTATTTCGTCAACTTTGTTTTCGATGCAGATCTGCTCCGCTGTAAAATCTGCCAAAATCACGGTACACAACGTATCTCCGTCATAATACCGATATTCTTTCAGCTGATGTCCTTTCTGTTCTGCATTTCTGCGGAACAGTTCCGAGTCTGTTGATGCAAGCGGTCGGACGGTGATTTTTTCACCGTCAAAAGAAAGTTCTACCCGGTCCTCTTTTGAAAGTCCCATTGTATGAAGCCACCCTGCCGGGAGATCGAGCGAATACTTTTCTGCATTCTTTCCTGCTGTTCCCCCGGCTTTTCTTCTCATAATTTTCACGCTGCGACGATTCATGCACTTCACCTTCCCTTGCAAAAAGAATACCATATTGGCCGCCAACAATCAATGATTTTTTTGTCAGCAAAATTCCAAAAACTTATGTAACACAAAAAGCCCCACGCTCAACACTGCCTCTGAATCTGACCGTCTCTGGTCAGAGCAGAAAAGCATATATTGAGCGTGGGGCTTTGTTTATCGGCTGGGCTGCCAGCCGGGTTTCTGGTGTTCCTTGGGCTTATAGGTACCCTTGGTGGTATCAATGACTGCCTGATACAGTTCCAGCTTCTGCCATGTGGGGCAGTTCAGACGGTCGATTTTTTCGATCACATAGTTGGCGTGGGCGGTTGCGACCCGTTTTCCGAGTTCGTCCCATCCCTCTTTCGTTTTGGGGTAATGTACCACCACTTCAATGGGGGCACTCTTTCGCATGGCTCACTCACCTCCGATTACATCGCTATCACCTCATTTTTACGGGTTACTGGTTGTCCGCTATTCGCTGCGGTTTTCGCTCAGAACGTTCAGAGCCAGACTGACCAGCAAAGCCATATCAATGCGGAGCATTTCAGCCTTGCTGGCATAGCCCATAAAGCGTTCGATGCGGGATTTATCGATCGTGAAGATCTGCTCCAGAAGAATCATGGACGGTTCTTCAAAGGCCGGGTTGGAATCCACCAGCACATGGGTGGGCTGGTTTTTCTTCTTTTCCGTCCGGGTGGTAACAGTTGCAACGATCAGTGTAGGCGAATGACGGTTTCCAATGTTGTTCTGCAGAACTACCACAGGGCGTTTCCCGCCCTGTTCCGAGCCGATATGTGGCTCCATGTCTGCATAGTAGATGTCCCCCCTGAGATATCTCCAATTGTTCGGCAACATAAAAATCAACCTCCTTTTTATGTAAGAAACAGCCGCCGCAGACGGATACCACGACGGCTGTTGTTCAGGAGGTAAAACGAAACTGTCAGTTTTTCAGCGGCAGGCTCATCTCACGGCTGGCACCGTTATAGATGCGAAGAATCTGCCGCATGTGGCGGTTTGCAGAACTTCCGGTGTCTTTCTGAGCCAGCTGCGTGATAGTTTTCGGATGTGTCCTTGCCAGCTGCTGCACCAAGCGCTCCCGGCTGTATGCTCCGAAGAAAACTTGGTGGCGCATTGCTGGTCGGCTCAATTTCCTCTTCCGGCGGGAACTCGGCGATCGGTTCCTGTACCGGCGTTTCCGGCTGTTCTGCCTGCGGCGCCGTGTTGTTTTCCGTTGCCGTTGGCTTTTTCTTCTGCGGTGCAGGCTTTGGCTTCGGTGGTGGCTTGCTCAGCTTCAGACGTTCGAGGACCGTATCATCACGGTCACTCTTTTTCTTCTTGAGTTCCTCAAGAATTGCCGGGCGTTCTTCCTTTGGAATTGAAGCAAGCGCTACGATCTGTTCATCCGTCGCCTTGATATGCCCGGTCAGGATCTCTTCCTGCGCACCGGGCACCGCTTCTTCCGCAGCATCAATGCCTCGTGAATACTTTTCGGCATGTCGTACCGTCGCAGACCCAACACCATGTTCTACGGCGATTCGTTCGCAAGTGCGTTTTTCTGAATCGATGTGATCATTTTGATCACATCGATTTACTTTATTGCAATTTCCGGGCTGCCCGCCCACTGCCAGCTTGGTTGATTCATACTCTTTGCCCAGAAGAAACTTCTTTCGTTCCGGGCTGAGATTTCTGCGGCCAAGCTGATTTTTGCAGATCCATGCAAGCGCTTCGTACTTGTTCGCAAGCTGGATTTCTTCCACTTCAAACTTGATAAAACCGTGCTTTTTCAGGATGCGGTAGCGGAGTTTCCCATAGTTAAAGATACCACACCAAATATAACGAATCCACGCTTATATGATACTGCATGAAAAAAGGTACTTGATAAAAGCAATGAAGCGCAATATCAAGTACCTTTTTGATTTGTTTTTTACATGGTTATTAAGAGAATTACTCTTATTCCGAAGTCCTCAATCGTTCCACCACAGTTCCTTTGTTAAAGAAGTGGAGAACGATCAGCGGAATGACCGCAGCCAGCAACAGATAAAGCACGCCGATGACCAAAGCTGGAACCAATGTAATGTGCAGAGTAAAGAACCACATAGATGGCGAGTTCAAGACATTTTTCAGCACCGTCACAGCAAGCAGCAGCGCAACCACTCCACCAATGATGTCTGCACCAGCGGCATAGTAAACGCCTTCATAAACCATCAGCCTTTGAAGCTGGCGATTTGTCATACC
>ENA-UERY01001766-UERY01001766.1-human-gut-metagenome-genome-assembly--contig:-NODE-1766-length-12311-cov-2.702795_pt1 | contig 12311 bp, 9 predicted proteins | sample MGYA00242989_ERZ507990 | MGnify/ENA primary metagenome ERZ507990 (study PRJEB26167, sample SAMN06115529) | human gut metagenome | host: Homo sapiens | place: China:Fujian | collected 2015-08-26...
TGTATCTTTAACAGGTACGCTTTCTTTCTTAGAAGTCTCTTCTGCTTTATCACTGGTTTCATATATATTTTCATAGTCACACGCATTATCAGCAAGCATAATATAGTCATCGTTATTTCCTGGAAGCATGGCACTTACAGGAACAGTTGTCTTCATAAGTTCATCAAACACCGTGCACTTAAAAAGCTTCTGCGGATTCATATAACATGTTGCTCCCGGCATAGTCATATTCACACATCCACTGATAAACACATCCTCCATGAAGGAGGCAAGTCCTATATTTTTTTCAAAAAATACTGCAGATAATAATATCATTACGCCAGCTATCATATATAACAGCCTGTACCCTCTCTTCATAGCCCCTCCAATCTCCTGTTATTTAATTGTATTAACAAAAAGTAATAATATTACATTCTTATAAAATATTTATATATTCTTTTAAATATTCAGCACCTGATTCAATGCTTCTGATATAACTCCACTTATATTCTGTACATCTGTGTCTATAGCCTTAGGTGTCACATACATATCGCTTATACCTTCCATATATATCCTTGATAAGAATTCTTCCCTTTCCTCTTTCGTGCAGTTTTTTAGTAACGGACTTACAAGATCTACTGCTATGGTAAATGCATCTATAACAGTCGGTACACCAAGTGCAAGCACAGGAACTCCTATATTATCCTTATTGATCCCTACTCTGTGGTTTCCCACTCCCGAACCAGGATTAATCCCTCTGTCAGATAACTGTATTGTAGTGTTCAGTCTTGATATCTTCCGTGCAGCAAGAACATCTATGGCTATCACAGCTGATGGTTTTACCTGTTTTGCTATGCCTCTTATTATATCTGCTGTTTCAAGTCCGGTATCTGCCATGACACCCGGAATAACTGCGCACATTCCACCATCTCTTCCCTGACCTGTCTGAATATGATAATCAACCTCCAGCCCATCCACAACAAGTGGGCCAAGTGAATCAGATGTTATACATCTGTTGCCAAGTCCTACAACAAGAAGCGTTATATTAGCATGAGCCTGTTTTTCTATATTACTTTCTAGCAGTTTCCTTATATAATCAAGCAATATATCTACTATCTTTTTCCTGTAAGACTCACCTGCCTTACTAATATTTCTGGCCTCTATAGTTATATATGAACCCTGTGGCCTGCCTATAGCTTCTGCTGCTCTTTTATTGGTAATCTTTATCTCTGTTACCTTGATCGCTGCATCGCTATCAGTGGATTCGTTCACTATTATCCCCTTTAAGCTGCCGTTTTTCTTTGAAATGCTTTCATTAAGTTCAACTGCAAGGTCCGTTCTTGCCATATCATATTCCATGCACATTTCCTCTCTCTTTCATCTTTTTATCCATCATCCTGTCAGACATATAGTATGTAATATTGAATATTTTATTCGGAATGAATCATTTCACAAACATTTTTATAAATTTATAGTTGACATATTACATTTTCTACTATAAGATATATGAGTATGTTTACATTAGATCGTCCGTGTCCGGCTTTAATGCGAAACATTTAACTATGAATTTTATTAAAATTTGGAGGTGTACGGATTGGCTAACATTAAATCTGCTAAGAAGAGAGTAATAACTAATCAGGTAAGAGCTGAGAGAAACAAGGCAATTAAGTCTAGAGTTAAGACATATGTAAAGAAGGTAGACGCTGCTGTTGCTGCTGGTGACAAGGCTGCTGCTGAGGCTGCTCTTCCTGTTGCTATAGCTGAGATTTCTAAGGCTGCTTCTAAGGGAATATTCCACAAGAACACAGCTGCTAGAAAAGTATCTCGCATTACTAAAGCTGTTAACACTTTAGCTTAATTATCACAGGATATTATTTAAGGACAGATGCATACCCTCGCATCTGTCCTTTTTTCCTGTTGTAAGCTATAAAACAAATCTTTTTATCTTATGTATACTATACTGAATATTTTATTATAATCATTTCCACGCCAAGCTTTTCCTGAAGTCTGCCCTGCTTGATACGTTCTTCAACATCTGCACATTCCCTTAATATTTCTTTTATCTTATCTGCAGTAAAATACTTCGACTGCGCAAGATACTTTCCTGCTATAAACGGCTGTATCTTCATATAAGAAGCCACTTCCCTTGATGACATTCCTGATGCTGCATAATCCTTAGCCTGTAATATTCCGTTGAACTGTCTGACTATCAGGTACAAAATAAGCATAGGTGACTCTTTGAGCTCAAGAAGATCATAATACAAAGAAAGTGCCTTATCTCTGTTTTTTCCAGCAACCGCTTCTATCATCTCAAATATCCTGCTCGTCGTCTGCGTAGAGCACACAGCCTCCACATCCTGCGGCATGACTGCATCACGGCCAGCACAGTAGCTTATAAGCTTATTGACCTCATTTCTTATAAGCTCCATGTTAGCACCTGTCTTTTCAAGAATAAGGTCACAGGCTGCCTCTGTTACCTTATAATGTTCCTTTGACAACATTCCGGCTATCCACTTTTTAAGCATTGCTGGTGTCTGATATTTCATCTCGGTCACATAACCACAGCTGCTTACCGCCTTATATACCTTATTTCTTTTATCAACATTTTTCTCTACGAAAATCAGCACAATATAACCAGGAAGCTTCTTTATATAATCAGCCAGCTTGTCATTTGCATTTTTAAAAAAAGAGCTGTCACTAACTATAACAAGTCTTCTATCACTGAAAAACGGCATAGTTTCGCACATTGAAATAACATCCTCTGCTTTCGTGCTATCTCCTTCAAAATAGCTGTAATTAATGGTGTCATCCCCGATAATAGCCGCCTTCATTCTGTCACGGTACTGGTTTTTCAAATATTCCTCTTCACCATATATAAGATATACCTTCTGATATTCGCCTTTTTTAATATGTTCATTCAAAGTTTTCATAGCTAACATTGTACCATTTATCTGCTGTCATTGTAAACCTGTACTTTTATTTTATCAGCACTGACATTTATCATTATGGCACCGTCTTCATCTGTCCGGTATGGCTTAATATCCATATTATGAAGCCTTGTCAGCATCTCTTTATGAGGATGCTTATATCTGTTATCCTTACCACAGGATATAAGCGCTATCGCAGGATCAATACTCTCAAGAAAAGCTTCACTGCATGAATACCTTGAACCATGATGTCCTGCTTTAAGTGCAAAAACTTTAAGCTCTTTACGCTCTTTCCAGTCATTCATCATACATTTCTCAGCCTTCTTGCCTGCATCTCCCATCATTAGCATAGAAAAGTCTTTATACTCAATCATATAAATCGCCGAATAGTCATTAGCATCCTCATAATCGTACGATTCACACGGATGCATACAAGTTATCTTAAATGCCGTGCTGTTATCACATACAAGTACATCCCCAGCCTTCTTATAGCTGATATTAATGCCTGCTTTATGCGCATATTCTATCATGCCGGCATATGATTCTTCACTATCCTTATCTTTTATATCAGGCATGACAACTTCACCCACAGTAAATGAAGCACCACTCATATCTATAAGTTCTTTAATACCATTCACATGATCAGCATCACCATGACTTATCACAGCATAATCTATCCTCCGTATACCCATATAACGCAGAGTTTTATATATCCTGTACTTTCCTGCCTGTTTAACATCCGTGCTTCCACCATCGAACAGATAACTGATACCATTTTCATCACGTATATATATGCAATCACCCTGACCTACATCAAGCATCATAATATAAAGTCCCTTGGGATGAACATATCTCATATTGACAGCAGCCAGTATTAAAAGCACAATTAGAATAACACTCTTAATATTATGGCTTATATTACATGAATTTCTATATATATTACACACATTCCTGCTTGCATCATGCAGATTACTTACACGATATATGGTACAATATTTCACATATTCAGAATCAGCTGCTATCCATACGGCTAAGATAAACATATAAAGGACAAACTGCCATACCTGTGGTCTTCCTGTGACGTATGTTCCTGCCTGTATATCTGCACATGCTTTACACAATATGTCATAAAGCTTAAGCACATAGTGGGCTGCTCCTGCCATAAACCATGCACATTTTATCGACACAAGTCCTGCTAATCCTGAGACTATACCACTTATCATCACAACCGGCATAAGTGGTATGACAATCAGGTTTAATATAACACTTATAAATGAAGTCTCATAAGATACATATAACAATGCCGGCAGCAGCATAAGCTGTATAGCAATACAGCCACTTAATGAATCACATAAAAGATATATAACTTCATCCTTCAATGTCCGATTTTTTCTATTTTTCTTTTTTATGAATACAAGTGTCTTATCTGCTGATGATATAACCGGAAGCACCAGTGCTATACCAAGCATTGCAAGAAAAGACATAATATATGACGTATTACATATTATATATGGATTGTCCATTATCTGCATAACAGATGCCATGGAAAGTGCCGTCAGCATATCATAGGTTCTTGCCCTTACATCCGCTATTATTGTCATAACAAGCATACATACCGCCCTTGCTGCCGATACTGATTCTCCTGTAAATATCAGATAAGATAATATAACCAATATTCCTGCGATTGCCGATATCTTCTGATTCAGCCTTTTTCTAAGCATATTATATACACTCATACCTGCTATTGAAATATGCAGCCCACTTATAGCAAGAAGATGCGATACACCACTTTTCTGATACATATCTTTAACATCTGCTTCAAGCTCATATTTATCACCCAGCACCATAGAATTCATAAGCTGGTTATCATATTCATCATAAACCGTATTATATACAGCCTTAAACCTCTGCTTTAAACTGTATAGCCATGCATTAAAGCTGTCTTTACCGCTATGTATAACCGTTATCCTGTCTGCATTACATTTATATGGATAACCACATGATATATAATATAAACGGCTGTTAAAGTTTCCGGGATTATGAGCTTTCTCCCACATACTGACTTCTCCCGATACCTTTATTTCATCATCGATACCAGCATTATAATCATCTGTATAATATGAATACACTATTATCCCCTGCTTATTCAGGCTGTTATCCTTAATATAAAGCACCATATAATCTTCTTTATAAACTATATTCTTAACAGTTCCTGTAAAGCTCTCACAGCCATAACTCTGGTTCAGGTCGTTAACAGCAAGCATCATTGATATTGTTGTAATGGGATATAATATAAAAACAAGAAAATAAAAGACGGATATCCTGCATAACCTTATATATAATGCAAGAATACCATATAACAAAACTCCAGCAAATGATGTAACAAGAACCACTGACAGCATATCCTGCTGCCCGGTTCCCATACACCAAAAAGATACACATGCGGCTATAAGCTGTATCATAGCCGCAATAAACAAAGGTCTTCTCAATACTATATTTTCCGTTCCTTTCCGGAACACACAAAGTCATATGAGCAGATAACAATATATCAATACTGTTTTACTCAACAAGCGACTGATTAAACTTATAAAACCTGTCAAGACTTATATTATCTTTAAATGTGCTTGAATAATCGCCATTGATAAATATCTTGACCGATTCTATGTTATCAAGCGAACAGAGCGAATTCACTATAGAATATATCTCAACCTCTGATGCAACATTTACAAGTTCATCTGCAAACTCCTCACTAAGATTAACATAGCATACTTTATCTACAACAGATACTCCTAGCAGCTTTACTGCCTCTGGAAGTGTTGAATAAGTATCCTGTGTTGTTGGACCACTTATAAGACGCTGTACCACCATTCTTTCTATAGGCATGTTTTTATTGTAAGCTAACATTTCTTTTACTTTAACAAGTCTTGTTCCACTCTCATCTGCATAAAACAGCTGTACATTACGCCAATCCATCTGCCTGATATCATTATCAGAGCTTGTAAAATCAGAGCTCTTAAACATCCCCATAACACTTCCATCTTCATATAAAGCTTCCTTGCCATCCACATAAAAATGGACATACGAAATACCATCTAACTGGGTCAGTGTCTTTACAACTGCTGCCCTATATAAAAGTTCTACCTGTGATGGCATCTGCTTATATGTTGTTGTAAAGTTTAAAGATGCTGTTTTACCTTTAACACTGGATTCTAAAAGATTAACATTATCTGGCTTTATGATATATTCATCCTTGCTTGAAGAACGTACACCCATATTATCAAGCAACGTTCTCACCTTATCTTCAACAGACATAGAAACATCAAGCATACATGTACTCCCAATAAGCTTATCCTTTGAACTATTAGTATAATATATTGTATACTTTTCATTCTTACTCTCTGATGAACATGCAGGCATAGACATTGTTATACCGATGCATATTAATATACACATTATTCTTACTACGAACTTTTTAACCACGTACTTCTCCATTCTGCCTGTTACCCTGCTGAATATTACTAATTTTCATTCTCTTCTACATAGTTGAGAGGTATCCTGAATGTAAATGTTGTTCCCATGCCTTCCTCACTGTACAGCTTAATAGTACCATGATGCATAAGAATTATATTCCTGACGATAGATAAACCAAGTCCGGTTCCACCTGTTTCCCTTGATCTGGCCTTATCTACCCTGTAGAATCTGTCAAAAACCTTGCCCTGACTGTCCTTTGGTATGCCTATTCCAGAATCTTCAACCCTTACATAAAAGAACTGATGATCAGCATTAAGCGAAACATGTACCCATCCATCAACATTATTATACTTTATGGCATTCTCAACCAGATTAGATATTACCTGGGTAATCTTAACCTCATCAACCTGTGCAACAACCGGTCTGAAGCTTTCAAACAACAGCTCTATATTCTTCTTTGCTGCAAGCGGCTTTAACCTCTTTAGTACAAGCTCAAGCAGCTCATTCATATTAACTGACGATATGTTAAGTACCGATGAAGCCCTGTCAAGCCTTACCATACATAACAAATCCTCTATAATCTTATTCTCCCTGTCGATTTCACTTACAATATCAAGCATAAACTCCTTATACACCTCAACAGGTACATCTTCCTGTGTGTTAAGCGAATCTGCTAACACCTTTATGGATGTAATCGGTGTTTTAAGCTCATGTGATACGTTTGAAACAAACTCTGACCTTGAAGAATCAAGCTCGTTATTCTTGTCCATTATACTGTTAAAATGGGCAGCAAAGCTTCTAAGCTCTGTTGAGCCCTTAATCTCAATCCTCTTGTCCGTATAACCAACATCAACAGCTTCAACTACCTTTAATGCTTTATTGTAATGTCTCATATAAAAATACGATATCACTATAGAGCTGACTATTATAAATGTGATAACAACAAACAACACCACATAAATCCCATCAAAAGCATCTCCTGCAAGAACTCTGATATCTGAAATATCAAAATTCACAACTAACACTGCAATAACAGTGCCCTCACTGTTATATACCGGTGAGACCGCCTCTATACTGCCCGACTTATGGTTATAATCCGCTACTGCCTTAGAGCTTTCATATACATCAATAACCTTTGAACTAATGATAGTTTTGCCATTGTCCACAGCATACGTGTCAAGGCTTACCATGTACTTTCTGTCTACAACTCTTATCCTCATCTGGTTAAGTGCAGAATAGTTCATAAGATTCTCATACATTCCACCATTTCTTGCATCTGAAAGGTCAGAATAATCCGTAAACTCTGCCGACATAAGCACAGCCTCGTTACTAATGTACTCTTTTCTTTTGTTAATAAGAGATTCTATATAAGAATATTTAAGTGCCAGCACTACAGAAATAACAGATATAACTGCTAATACTGACATCATAAGTATAATCCTGAAGCGTGCACTAAAAATGCACCTGCGGATACCAGTCAAAAGCTTTCCTGATTTAAATGACTTATTATGTGTTCCAATATCAATATGTTTAAACATTAAAATAATAACCTACTCCCCACTTGGTATGAACATACTTTGGCTCACTTGAGTTATCCTCTATCTTTTCACGCAGACGCCTTATATGGACATCTACTGTTCTTCCATCTCCTGGATAATCTGCACCCCATACCGTCTTTAACAACGCATCCCTGCTGTATACTCTGTTAGGGTTAAAAGCGAGCAGCTCAAGCAGGTCAAACTCCTTAGCTGTAAGATATATCTCTTTTCCCTTGATAAAAAGACTTCTGCTGTCACAATCTATCTTCATATCACCTACTACAAGCACATTGCTTTTAACAGTTTCTTTATCCCTGTTACTGTTGTTTCTTCTTAAGATAGCCTTCATCCTTGCCTTGACCTCAAGAATATTAAAAGGCTTGGTGATATAATCATCTGCGCCATATTCAAGACCCATTATCTTATCCATATCATCACCCTTGGCTGTAAGCATAATAATAGGTACGTTGGAGAACTCCCTTATCTGCTGGCATACTTCAAGGCCGTTCATCTTTGGAAGCATAATATCTAAAAGGATAATGTCATAATCGTTGTTCCTTGCCATATTCAGTGCCTCTTCACCATCATATGCACAATCAACAACACTATAATCCTGAACAAGACTGAACTTTATGCCTTTAACTATCATCTTTTCATCATCTACAACTAATACCTTACCAGCCATATCTGTTAATACTCCTTAAGTCAACACAAAAACAATCTTTAATCTTTACAAATGCGCCATCTTTAATCCCCGGCACATTCTTAATATCCTCTATACTTTTAAAGCTGCCATTCTTACTACGGTAACTTATTATGTCCTCTGCTCTTGATGTTCCTATACCTGGAAGTGTGACTAACTGCTCCTTAGCCGCTGTGTTGATATTGATGCGCGTATTCTGCTGTGAAGCTCCGTAATCACCATATAACGATGCAGCATACTCCTGTGAGGTCTTATAAGAATCATCATCATAAATCCCCTGGCTGTAGTCTTCTCCAACATATGGAATATATATCTTTTCCCCATCAGATACCTTACGTACAGGGTTAATACAGCTTTCATCGGCGTTTGCTGTATAGCCTCCACATAACTCTACAACCTCATACACTCTGGAATCCTTCTTACATCCAACCACTCCAGGATTGTTAACTTCACCATATACATAAACATATATCAGTTCTTTATCTTCCTGTGTGCCTCTAAGGACTGCAGCATCCAAAGAGTCACTATCCACACTACTAACAGAAGCCCTATCTGCCCCGCTTTTATCTTTACCGCTGCCATGCATACCATAATATAGCGCCCCTGTTACTAGAACTATGATGGTCACAGCAAAACACCTGATATATGTTTTATACTGGTTGTATAATTTAATTATGTTCATGTATACTCCTTATAAAAAAAATATAAGGTTCCTTCGCATACACATTTATTGTACATAATAATAAGAAATAATACAAGCTAAAACAATAAATAATTCATCAATATTATTTACAGTATTTTTATATTTTGGTAATATATGATGATGTAAGGGTAAAAGGATATCTGGCTCTTACTGATGTATTTAATTAACTAACAGGGGGTATCGTTTTGGATTCGCTTAACAACAATTCTATTGATTTATCAAAAAAGTCTAAGAAACATTTCTGTCTTTTTGACAAAACAAATAGTAATATTCCAAGTGGTGGAATAACTTATATCATTGCTTTTATAATCCCACTTATCATAATGACAGCCTTATATATAGCAAGAGAAATATATCCTTTTGGAAACAACTGCTACTTAAGATCAGATATGTATCATCAGTATGCACCATTTTTCTCTGAGCTGTGGAACAAGCTAAGACATGGGGAAAGTCTTACATACAGCTGGGATATTGGCATGGGAACCAACTTCACAGCCCTATATGCTTACTATCTTGCCAGTCCATCTAACTGGTTTATAGTACTGTTCCCACAGAAATATATGATTGAAATCATGAATGCCATCATCATATTGAAGCTGTGTTTAAGCAGTGTTACATTCACTTACTATATAACAAAGCACTTTAATAACAGAAAATGCAGTATTGCACTGTTTGGTATGTTCTACTCTCTTTCAGGCTTCGTAGCTGCTTACAGCTGGAATATAATGTGGCTTGACTGTCTTGTACTTCTGCCACTCATAATACTCGGTCTTGAAAGACTCGTTAACGAAAACAAATGTTTCCTTTACTGCATAACTCTTGGTTTATGTATATACACCAACTACTATATAGCTATCATGGTATGTATATCTGTTGTTTTATACTTTATCGTACTTATTATCGCATACAGGGGAACAAGAAAGCCTGTCATATATTTTAAAAAAATACTGAACTTTGCTATATATTCACTACTTGCAGGTGGACTTGCAGCATGTCTTTTGTTACCAGAATTCTATGCTTTCACACTTTCAGCATCCAACAACATAGAATTTCCAAAGAAGCTGACACTATACTTTAGCATACTTAACACGGTTACAAGACATCTTATAGACGTTCCGGTACACTTAGGACTTGAACACTACCCTAATATATACTGTGGTGTAGCAGTACTGCTTTTATTCCCTCTTTATATTATGGATAAGAAAGTAGATTTAAGGGAAAAAATAGGAAAGTCAGTTCTTATACTTGCGTTTCTTACAGCTTTTAACCTTAATATACCTAACTTTATCTGGCATGGCTTCCACTTCCCTAACAGTCTTCCATGCAGACAGTCTTTCATATATGTGTTCTTTCTTCTTACTATGTGCTATGAAGCATTTACACATATCCGCAGTATGACGACTAAACAGCTTGGTGCGGCACTCTGGATAGCTATTGGCATCATGCTCTTTATAGAACAGGTATTTGCAGTAGATGAAACTTATGACTTTACTATAGTTTATCTTAGTGGTGCTTTTATACTTATATACGCACTTCTTATGGTTATACACATGAAGCATGATTTCAGGGTTCCTGTCATCCTTTTTATTACATTTTCTTTATGTATCATAGAATGTACTATAAATATGGACTCTACCGGCATCGGAACTACAAGCCGTACCTCTTATCTGCTTGATTATGATGCCGTAAAAACAGTAACATCTACCGTGGCAGAGGATGATTCATCCTTCTACCGCATTGATAAAAAGTTCGGCAGCCGTTCTAACAATGATGGTGCATGGCATAACTACCACAGCATGTCAACATTCTCATCAACCTCGAATGGTGCTATGGAAAAATTCCTTGGTAAACTTGGCTTTGAGCACTCATTTAATGCATACAAATATAATGGTGCAACTCTTGTAACTGAAAGCCTGTTTTCTGTTAAATATGCCATATCAAACCGTATACTTACAGAAAGTCCTCTAAGAACATATTACACAGGTGATGATGGAGAATTCATATATAAAAACACTTACACTCTTCCTATCGGCTACATGACATACAACGACCCTTATGGATGGGAAGGAAGTGAGGCTATAGGCTCAGGCATAGACAACCAGAACTCGCTTATAAAGAATCTTACAGGAATATCCAACGTGTTCACACTGACATATGAGAACTCTACTGATACCGGCTTTGAAGTAAAACCAGTGAAAGCCGGACACCTGTATATGATTACTAAGAATACTGCCTGTGACACAGTAACCGTCACTATACATGGTTCTGAATATACCTACAAAGACCTTAAAAAAGGTGGAACCATCATAGACCTTGGATATGCTACTCCTGAGGATGTGATAGTAGTTTCAGCTGACACATCCATGAACGCAAGTGTATACACACTTGAAACTTCAAGATTTAAAGAAGCCTTTAACATACTTAACAACAACTCGCTTAACGTATCAGAATTCACTAACAACAAAATAAAAGGTACTGTTAATGCAGATAAGGATGCAACTCTTATATGCTCTATTCCATATGATAAAGGATGGTCAGTATATATAGATGGTAAAAAGGTTGAAACAAATGATATATATGGTGCTTTTATAAGTGTACATGTTCCAGCAGGTGAGCATAATATAACACTCAAATATACACCTGTTAACCTTATTTCAGGTTGCATTATCACTTCACTCTGCATTATTATATTGATAGGTATGTATTTCTTTAAAAGAATGTGCCGTATGAATGTTATAAGCACAGACAGCTGGCCTGTACTTATACAGGAGCTTATATGTGAAGATGATGTGATTCTGATGGACAGAAGAAAAACAAAAACACAGTCTATATGTGATGATGATATTAATCCTCACGATTCACCTATGCCACTTGATGACTTCAGTCTTGATGAGCTTGATGATTTTGATAATCTTGACAGCGATGAAAGCAATCACGCTGATTAAACAGCAGCTATATTTAATAAAGGTATAAATCTGCATTTATGCATT
>ENA-UERY01001780-UERY01001780.1-human-gut-metagenome-genome-assembly--contig:-NODE-1780-length-12246-cov-5.156545_pt1 | contig 12246 bp, 8 predicted proteins | sample MGYA00242989_ERZ507990 | MGnify/ENA primary metagenome ERZ507990 (study PRJEB26167, sample SAMN06115529) | human gut metagenome | host: Homo sapiens | place: China:Fujian | collected 2015-08-26...
AGCTGTTGCTGTTCCATAAGTCTCATGGAAAACTTGCCACTCTCACAGCTGTTAGACAAGCTCAAGATAAGGGTGTGATATGGTAGTGGATAATGTTCATGTCTTACAGTTTTTCAGTGAAAGAAATCATGAATATTGGGATACTTGAAAAATAAGTCCCTCTTTTGCACGCGAATTAGAAAACCAAAAGAGTTTTGTAGTCCTCATCGGAGGGGCGTAAAAATATCGGATAAGATGACTGGGTAAAACCAATCATTTTCATTGTGATTCTGTTTACAGAGCTTTGAAGGATATGAGGTACAAGGTTGTCCGTATCAAGGATATAAAAGAGGATTTATCCGATTTTGCCGGATATAAGAAGAAATAATCAGATTTGCCCCTAAAGTAAACTTAAAGGATTTAGAAATAAAGCAGTTCAATCCGGAACATCCTTTAAATGAATTGAACAGATTGAATAAACTGAAAAAGTCCAATCCGGAGGCTTTCCATTACTGGTATCAGATTTATAAGATTATTCAAGAGAATGAAGAGAGTAAATAAATTCAAATAAGAAAAACAGCCGCTACAACTGTCAATCACAGTGTAGAGGCTTTTCTTTTAGAGTTTAAAGCATTAAGAGGGGTATAATGAAGGTGCAAGTTCATTGTTAATCCTATATAACTTTACTAATAATGTTTTTTTTTGTATTTTTGAAGAATTATAAACCAAGAACTTACGTAAACGCACAACCGATATGAAATATAAAACCAGTCTGATAACTATTTTATGGGGAAGCCTTTTATGTTTCACTTTATCTGTTGTAGCACAAAATAGCCTGCAATATCAAAAAGACTCTTTGCGGCAAGCGATTGAACACGCCGAAGGTATTGACAAACTGAAGTCGTACAACAAATTGTACTATTTATATATGTCGGAAGTTGCCGACGACCAAAAAATGGATACATTGCTGATGCTGTTCACTCAGGTTGAAGCCGAAGCCATAAAGCAGGGAAATGTAGAAATGCAGGGAATGGTGTATGGAAATACCATCATATCCCACATAAACCGGAAGGAGTATGACGAAATCATTCAAAAAGCGCCCGGCTATCTTGACTTTTATATCCGGCACGAATTGTGGAAGTTCTATTATCAGATCAATATGCAGCTGATTACTGCCTATAATCTGAAAGGGGATTATAAACAGGCAGCCGAAGCGGCGGAACTCATGTTCGACCGCGCCAGGAAGCGGGAGGACAAGGCAGGGATGGCATTGGCGCTCTATGCTACCGGAATCACTTATAATGTTCAGAATAGATGGAAAGAGGAAGAAGAATGTTTCAGAGAGTGCGCCGGCTTATTATGGGAAGTTTCGGGATACGACAATATCCTGACGCAATCCTATGCGTTCTTATGCACTGCTCTTCGGGCACAGGCACAGTATGACAAACTATTGCAACTTGTGCCTGACTATGAAAAAGCGATTGCACGATTCGAGAAATCATCCGGAAGAACACAGCCTGAAGCGCGGGGAAATCTCTATGTAGCATTGATGAATACATACATAGATACGAAAGACTACGACAAAGCCGGGGAATATCTCTCCAAATTGGAAAGTATTGTCAATAACAATATTTCCAAATATGAGTTGGCGCGCGCAAAGGCTCTGATTTTTCAGTCACAGGGAGACTACCGCAAAGCACTTGCCGTAATAGACAGTGCAACGGCCGGGATTGATGAATCGGACTTCAGCCTCAATGATACCAGAAAAATAAAGATGGAGATACTTGCCCGGATGGGACGTGTTGACGAAGCGTTAGCGCTATTGGATCAGTTCATAGCTACCAATGATACTATAAAAAACGTGGAGGTCAATGCCCGGTTCGATGAATTACGTACCCAATATGAAGTGGAAAAACATATTGCCGGGAAAGAGCGTAATTTCCATTACCTCCTTTTTGCTCTTGCCATTTGTCTGGTTCTCGCTTTGCTCTTGGCAGGTGCTTTCTATTACAACCGGACTATTGCCCTCAAGAATCGTAAGTTGTATGAACGAATTAAAGAACAAGACCGGTTAGCGGATGAACTATCCCGATTGGAGAACATTCGCCAATCGGAATCCTCCCCGGAGGATTCCGGCAAAACAGCCGGAGCCACGGAACTGTTTGCACCTTCCGGCGAACAGCAGAATCTGGTTATTCGATTGCAGGAGTATCTGCTCTCCGATGATAACCTGTCCAATACTGACATTAACCGCGATGATATAATCTCCGCACTTGGCACCAATAAGAACACATTGACAGATGCCGTCAAAGCCGTTACTGGAAAATCTCCCATGGAGTATATGCGTACTCTGAAAGTGGAAGAGGCACGCCGGAAGCTCGACAGCCATCCCGAACTTACGATTGAGGCGATAGCTTTCAGTTGTGGCTTTAATATACCGAGCACTTTTTATCGTCTGTTCCGCAAACAATATGGCATTAGCCCGACAGAATACCGGAAAATGGCAACGTCCCAAGAAAAATAAAAAATACTGCTCCAAAATTCAAAAGCACGGTGAATCCGTGCTTTTTTTATGTCCGAAAGCCTGAAAAACGGCAGAAAAGGACAAAACGCCACAAACTTGGGACAAAATGCAATAGTTTTCAGCCCGTATTTCACATCCTTTGTACCAAGAAAAAGAAATATCTATGGACAATTACATTTTCCTTATCGCACTGGGACTTGTTTTCTGCTCGCTTGCAATTGTGGCTTTGGTCTTTTTGCATTGCCGGAAGATAGTTGAGAAGTGCAATTATTATATGGCGAAAGGCATCCGTGAGCAGGATTGTTTAGCTAAGCAATTGGAACGAACACGCATAGAAAAAGAAATGATGGAAAAGGTGATTAAAGCAGAACTGGCGGAAGCTGTTAAATCTTTTATGACAGGAGAAAAAAACGATGGCTGTACGACTGACTGTAAGAGACAGATATCGCGGATAGAGATAACCTATTTCATTTAATATACATATAACAAATGAACTTTATGAAACAATTACAAGAAAAACTACTGGCCTTGCTTCTGATGGCTTTATTGACCGGAACAGGAGCTTACGCGCAAGAGGCATCGGATAAACAAAAGACACCGGATTATCGGTTTGCCGTCCGCACGAATGTGCTGTATGATGCCTTCCTGCTGCCCACATTGGGTGTAGAGTGGCGTATGAATGAGAATGTCGGCATCAAGCTGGACGGCAGCCTCGCATGGTGGGGTGGCAATCACGGCAAGGTGCAGAAGATGTGGCTCGTCAACCCCGAAGTGCGGTGGTATCTGCTGCGCGAGAAACGCTTCTATGTAGGAGCATCGGGAACCTACGGCGAGTACAATATATATAAGTACCCGCTTGGCAGCATCCTCTCGAAAGACACCGGCTATCAGGGCAAGCTGTGGAATGCGGGATTGACCGTGGGCTACCGGCTTTATCTGTCTCGCGACTTCTCCATCGACTTCAACCTCGGTCTGGGCTACACCCGTTCCGAATATGACAGTTTCGGCATGACCGATGGCATACGTGTATATAAGGAACGGAACAGAACAAAGAGCCTATGGGGACCGACACAGGCCGGCATCAGCCTCGTGTGGAAGATTGGCAGCAAATAAGTAGAACTATAAAAATACGATATATGAAAAATTCGATTACATTACTTTGTGTCTGGGCGACAGTCCTCCTCCTTGCAGGTTGCGATGTGAAAGATCCGATTTACAACACTCCGCATCCCGACAAAGGGCAAATCACCTTGACAACAGACTGGACGCGGCGCACAACGGGCGTGGATATACCGGCAAACTACACGGTGGCATCCGGTGAATACATGGCTACCGTGAGCGATGCCACCAACACGCTCGACCGCCTTTTTGAGCCGGGTGTTTGCCACTTGCGTGTTTACAACACGCCGGAGCGCATCACCGTGAGCGGCAGTGTGGCAACCGTCGCCGGGGCCTCGGGTAACGTGGACGGAGCGGGGCTATTCATACAGGAAATGCCGGGCTGGTTGTTTACGGGCGTGACGGAAACTACGATAGAAGCGGACACCGACCACACCCTTACCGTTGCGATGCAGCAGCAAGTACGCCAACTGACGCTCTTCATCGAGCCGACGGGCAGTACCACGGACAGGATAGAGCGAATCGAAAGCTACCTTTCGGGGGTTGCCTCGACGCTGGATATGGATAACGGCACGCATGGTACGCCGCTGAACGTGGCACTGGCGTTTTCGAAAGTAACGGAAGGAGCCAATACCGGAAAATGGGCGGCCACGGTGCGTCTGCTCGGCGTGGCGGGTGTGCAGCAGAAGCTGGATGCCAAACTCTACTTTGCAGGAGACAGTCCAAAGCCGGTCACTCTCGACAGTGACCTCACCACGGAGCTTGCCACCTTCAACGCCGACAAGTATAAGCCACTCGCCTTGGGCGGGAAAATAGTGGAAACACCTACGGAAGCTGACTTCTCCGCCACCATTACCGACTGGACGCCGGGCAATGGCGAAGACGGCGAAAACGGCTCGGCCGGAATGGAGACGAACAATTGAATCAAAAATATGTAAAAAAGTAAGATTATGAAAATTAGAAACTTATCAATCATTGCCGCAGCAGCCCTTGCACTGGTCGCCTGCAACAACGACAACGAAGTTATCACCGACAACTGGAACGGCGAAATCCGCCTCACCAGCGGCATCACCTCCCACACCCGTTCCTACGGCCTCGACACACAGCTTGGCGCAGGACTGCAAATATCTGCCTGGGTGGACGACAAGAACAACCTCCCCATCTACCGGAACAACGTGCTCACCGCCGACGGCACCGGAGGCTTCACTTACGCCACCGATATGTACTACATCTCGCCCGACCCCGTGAACATCTATGCCATCCATGCCAATCCTGCCCCGGCGGGAGACGACTTCCCCGCATCGGTGTCCCACGAAGTGAAGGCCGACCAGACCACGCAAACCGCCTACGCCGCCTCCGACCTGCTCTATTCCACCAAGCGGAACGTGGCCCCCACTGCCTCTAACGTAGACCTCACTTTCTACCATTTGCTATCTAAAGTAGAAGTAGTGCTGAAGCGCGGCAACGGCGCCCCCGACCTCACCGGTGCCACCGTGACCCTGGAGAACACCGCCCTGAAGGCCACCTTCACCCCCAAGAAAGGCGTCGATATGAGTAGCCAGCCCGCACGCCGGGCGATGATAGCCCTTGCTGCCGACCCCAATCCCGCCGCTCCGATTACCATCCCCACGGTGGTGACGACAGACTTTAACGCCACCAATCTCCAGTACGCCGAAGCCATCGTGGTGCCCCAGGAACTAACCGCAGGCACCGTCTTCATCCGCGTGAAGCTGGCAGACAACACGAATTTCGTCTACAAAATCCCCGCCGGAGATGCCTTGAAGCTGGAAAGCGGCAAGCGGTACATCTATAAGATAACCGTGGACTATAAGGAACTGAGGCTGGAAACCGAAATCGAGGACTGGGAAACCATAGGCGCACCCGTAGAAGGCTCTGCATTTCAGGAGTAACCCATAAACAATAAATATAAAGAAAAAAATGAAGAAGACGAACATACCAATATATATAATGTACCTGTGGGCAGCCTTGGTTTTGGCTGCCTGCACAGGCGATGACGACGCGGCATGGCCCGAAGGCGGCGTGCCGCTGGAACTCTACGCCGCCGTAGAGGGATATTCCTCCGCCAACGCCCAGACACGGGCTACCACTGAAAATAGGTGGGAAGGGGGAGAAGTGGTGAAGCTGCTGATTGGCAGTAAAATCTCCGGCAGTACGAATGAGATACACCTCTCCGTCGATTCCGATGGAAAGCTGATTACAAATGGTGCCCAATGCACCTGGACAAGCCCGAATGAGGAAAAGATTATTTATGGGGAATATTATAATTTGCAGGCTGCTCCTTTATTCTCTGTACAGGCCGACCAGAGAGATAAAGGATATCAGGATAGCGACCGCATGGCTGCTCCCCACATCTGCATCACCGTAACGTCCCCCGATAAGACCCTCGTCTTCCGCCACGTCACAGCCAAGGTGGTGGTACACCTCAAAGCGGGCAACGGCGTGACCGACGATGAACTGCAGCGCGCCACTGTAACCTTTGAAAACCTCACGTGCACGGGAGGGAATATCAATCGCAACAATGGAACCGCAGAGCAAGTGCTCCCCGGCATCGACCGCATCACCCCCAACGAAGTGACCCCTGCCGCCGACGAATACGTACGCACCGTGCGCGCCCTGCTTCCTCCCCAAAATATGTCGGGACGGAAGTTCGTGAAAATAGTCATCGGAGGAAAGACCTTCTACTACACCCCCGCCGCAGGCGAAGCGAACTTCTTCAGTGGCAAGATGTACGAGTACCGCCTCACCGTGACCTCGGAAGGTATCAAAAATATCGACATGGAAGAAGGAGGAGGTACGTGGCAGCCGGTCGAGTAGAACAGTAGCAACTAAATTCATCAATAAAAAAGAAACCGTATGAAACAACATCATTCCATATTTCCCCCGGCAGCATCCCTGGCCTGCGCCCTCATCCTGATGCTGGCGGCATGCACGTCCGACGCACTGGACGAACTGCCCCCTGCCGGCACCGACCCCGATGCCCACCCCCTCACCATCACCGTGAGCGACGGCGGCATGTACGCCACCGGGCAAACCCGCGCCCAGGAACGCGGTTACAGCACCGTCTTCACCGAAGGCGACTGCATCGGCCTCTACGTGGTGAAGGACGGAACCCTGGAGGTGAAAAACCTCTGCCTTACCCTACAGGGAGGCAAGTGGACGCTGCCTGCCGGCGCTTCTCAGCTCTTATACTCACCCGATAAGAGTTATCATGCCTATTATCCCTACCGGAAGGATGGAGATTTGAACGGCAAGGTATTGCCCGGCGACGAAGACTTCTTTAAGTCTGTAGTCAAGCTTTGGTTTGTTAACCGCGACCAGAGTACCTACGCCCAATACACCGCCTCCGACCTGATGACGGCCCGTGGCGTGTATAACAACCATACGCTCAGCTTCGCGATGGAGCACCGCATGTCTCTGCTCATCCTTCAGGTGCCTGCTACGAAATATACCTATACCGAAAAGATAGACGGCCGAGAGATTTCTAAGAGTTATTACCGCTACACGGCGGTGATCAGTGAAAATTCATATTGGCAGGAGAACCCCTGTACGGCCCGCCTGCTGCTGAACACTACAGACCCCACACACTTGAATCCGGAACCGTATGAGTATTACTACAACGGAACTAAGGAGACTTTCAATCTTAAGTATTCCCAATTAAATCTTCAGCCCGGAAAATACACCGTTCACACGCTTGACGACAGTAAGGTGACAGAAGAGTCCCGGTCGTTAAAGGCGGGTGACTACTATATGCAGGACGGCAGCATCCTGCCCGGGGATGAAGATGTCAAGCCGTTCCGTGATGAACTACAGGAGAGTTGTCTCGGCGTAGTCTTCTGGGTGGGCGAAATCGATGGGATGCACTGGACGCGGACCGGCTCCAAAGAAGGCGACCGCCTGCTGATGCGCGACCATCCGGAGTGTGTGCACGGTATGGTCGTTGCGATGGATGATACCTCCTCTCAGGAGATGAAGTGGGCCACCGGAAAGGGGGCGACTGAGCATATTTATCAATGGGCCAAAAAATCATTCAACGAATTCACATCCGGAGAGCAGGCCGATTGGGAAGAAATACGGGCATCCGATATATCTTTCGGTTATTGCAGATCCCGTATAATGGCACTTTACGGCTCTCGGCACAGCGACACCACCTTTCCTGTCTACGATGCGATAGCCGATTATGCTGCCACGCACCCCGCGCCCACAGGTAGCAGCGGGTGGTTCTTACCGGGCAGTCATGAGCTTGCCACACTGTGTTTCGGTGCGCCCACTAGTTTTACTGAATCGGGCTCCACCTACTATTACAAGAATCTTCAGATGCTCAATAAAATCAATCCCCAGATTGATAAGGCGGTCGGTGATAAGCTTATCGGGAAGTATTGGAGCGGCTACGAATGGAATGAAGAGAGGGGCTGGCATGTAGATGTCACCACCCCCCACTATGGCGTAAAGCCCAAAACCGATACCTATAAAGTCCGTGCCGTGCTGGCCTTTTAGCGGCCTGCGTGCGGAAGCTGCGAGATAAAACGATTTATTAACCCCCGTCCCGCCAAGGAAAGGAGGTTATTGATTGAGTGGATTTAACAAGAACAAAACCTAAACATAAGTGAATTTCTTCGCTTGCATCTAAGGCTCGTTCTATGTCTTTCCCTAAATATTCAATCAAAGGAACTTCGGAGCATTGGTGGGTAATTGGTCGGCTACGGGAATAGAGTTATGAACATATACGCTGCCAACAGAATATGTCTTTTTAATTGACGATGTGAGGTGATAGTGCAATTATTAAAGCATTCTTTTTTCTTCGGCAGGTATAAGGGGGACTAAAATAGGGGTGCAGTCAGACGGAACGAAGTTCCGGCTGGCTGCGCCAGCCTGCACTTCATTTAATGTCGGTTCAGTAATTCATCTTTGAACTTCTCCAGTTTGATTTTAGCACCGTCCCGATTGCTACGCTTCGGATCGAAATAATCCTTGATGATAGCTTCGGACAACGTACACATCATTCCTTTCTTACCGTCCCCATATCGGGAGTAGGTTATTCCGTGGCACTCCAACAGGTGTCCAATCCTGTCAAGCACATTCTTTACGGGGATATATAAATCGTTACCTGTTTCCGATTCAAATTCTCTGATTATATCATTAAGAAACTCTGTGCTGAATCTTCGTTGTAGGGCTTCTTCCTGCTCGGTCTGTTCCAACAGCTTCTTGATTGCAGTCTTGCTGTATTGTTGTTGCTCGATAACTTCCTGCCCCAATTTGAAGAACGCATTTATAAGCCATTCTTCCTCCACGCACTTGGCTCGGAGAAGTTGTACGGCATTTTCATCCTCCTTGATGTTGCTTAAGACGGATACAATGAACTGCCATTTCTCTTTGGTCTTGGCTGCTTTGATTCTGTAAATGTCATCTTCACCGACCACTTCTTCTTCGGGCTGGAAGTCCACATTGAAATATCCCGTTGCTTCGTATGCCTGTCTAAGTGCATCGGGTGAGAGATAATATCCTTTCACCTGCTCGTCAAGTAACAGTTGCTCTATGGCGAACCTGTCAAATCCGTTCCGCTCGGAATTTAAGACTTCATTCAACCGTAGCCGTTTTAGTTCCTTATCATAATATTTGGAATCATCAGCTTTCAGTTTCTCCTTTTGAACGGCTCGGTAAGATTTAATCCTTGCGTCAATATCCTTGTAAATTTCTTCTTCGGATTTAACTTCAAGCTCGTTGGGAATTGAAGCAATAACCGTAAGCGAGTTGTACCTCTTTCCGTTGGGGAACACATGCCTAAATCTTCCTTGACACTGAATAGCTTCGGTAAACGGATTGATTAGGGTGTGCTTCACATGATCGTAGTTCGACAACACCAGCACATCGCAAAGTTCTTTCAGATTGATGTCTATTGACGGGAAGAACCGCAAGGTAAACAAGTTCACTTTTCTTAGAGGAAGCTCCAACTTGTCCGTGCTGTGTTCCAAGAAACGGCTCTTTAGCTTATCGGCACTTTCCTTTGAACAGAATACCTTGTAGTCTTCCTCTTTTATTATTCCGTCATGCAGCAATGATTCCACGATGTTACATATACCCTCTGTTGTCTTATAGAAGATGCACACATGGGGAGAGCCGTAATCCAACAGGCTTTTTACTTCCTGCTTCACCCGACTGTAAAAGCTACGGGTCGTTATCAAAGTCATATCTTCCCGATAGTCATAGTCGGGCTTAATTTCTACCCACCTAAATTGGTGACGTAAGAACAGCGTTAAGGTGTACTTGTTCGGCTTTAACGGAGTGGCGGATACGAGAGCCTTTCCCTCAAACTTGAAGAACTCCTTCATCGGGGAAGATATGCTCCTACGGTAATCCGTGTCTTCCGTTATATGTTCGGATTCATCGTACAAGTTGAAGAATTCCTTATAGATGTTCATCTTCAAATTCTTTGCCGCCTTTAAAACTTTATCCCGAAATCCTTCGGGAGTAGTGATAATTTTCTTGTACTTGATTTTGGAGTTGTTAAGGTAGGCGGTCAGCTTCTTTACGGTTACTTCCTTGAACACTCCTTGTGCTTCGTCAAATGCTTGCACTTTGTTCTCCACCGCAGAACGATACGGCTCGATCACGATAGAATTTCTTGGACTTAACTTCGGGTTCAATTCCATGTAAGTAGCACCTGTACCTGTCATTACCTTATTAATAATGGCATTACTCGGTAGCATGGGGTAGCCTTGTCTTTTTAAGGCCTCGGACAGATACTCTCCCTTGTGGATGTTCAGTACCTCCACGTCCAATGTTCTGTTTGCCGCGTCATTCATGGTACATTGGATTTAGGGGGTAAGAAACTTGGAAGAACTGGTTATTATATGGGCGTGATGATTTTGTTACCCCACCCGAAGAATGGAGTTCAGACCCATATAACGTTGTAAAACTTGTGAGCCGATTAAGACTTGTCGGGGTGACAAGTACCGATTGGCGGCTCAATCCAATTGTTCGGATTCTTAAATTCATTGGCATAATTAGATGAATTTAGAAATTTAACAATTGGACTAAGGGAAATAAAAAAGCTCCTGCAACCAAGTTCCCTTACGATTGGATATAATTCACCCTTGCAAGGTGTGAATGAATCTTCATCCAATAATAAATTTCGGAAGTCATCGCTCCGAGAACTTAGTTGCAGAAGCCGCTACTTATGCAGTAGAATTTAATTGCTGACAAGCTTCTTATATGGTTGCCTTTCTTGATTATCTCACTTGATAACTGCACTGTCACGTGAACCATTAGGAGGGCTTATTTAAGTCTTAGCCCGTATCTTCTACCTCTGTTGTAGAATTGGCACAAAGATATAACTTTTCATTCATATTGCAATGATTTTAAAGTAAATTTTTCATTGCTTCATCTACTTGCTCATTGTCGAAACTGTCGAGGTAAGTTTGTGTAATCTTCTCCGAGCTATGCCCTAAAGATTCACTGATAATAGCCGTTGAAACTCCTGCACGTTTGAGAACTGTCGCATACGAGTGTCGGGCAACGTATGTGGTCAAGGGTAATGGCAACTTCAGTTTATCGCCAATATCTTTGAGGTACTTATTTACCTTTGCCAACACCTTATGCAGCCTGTTTGCAATCTGTACTTCCGTCTTATGAAACGGTGAAAGTATCGGGAACAAGTAAGGCGAACGCTCGTTATTGTACTTGTGAATAATTTCAACAGCCTTATCCTGCAAGGGGATGATGATTTGCTTCTTGGTCTTCTTCCTGTAATAGGTAAGTTGACCGTCCACAATGTTGCTTCGTTCCAACATAGCCATATCAATAAAGTTGATTCCAGCTGTGAAGTAGGAGAACGTAAACAGGTCTATCGCCAAACATTCCATGTTAGACTTGCCTTTATAATTGATGATCTTTTGAATGTCCTGTTTGGATATGGCTCTCTTGGCTGTCTGCTGATTTACCTTTGACAACTTGTAGGAACTGAAAGGATAGGCGGTGGTCTGCTTGTTTTCGATAGCACGGTTGAATACCGCACGTAAATGTCTAAGCCGTGTACCTATGGTATTGACGGCATAATGGTTTGACTTCATCCACTGCTCATATTTCTTTAGCCAAGCAACATCAATATCAGAGAATGGTATGTCAAGATGCTTGTTGAACTTTACAAAAGAAGAATAGGACACTTCAAACATTCCTGCGTATCTTAGCCTATGCTCGTCTTTGAGTGCTTGGATATAGTTTTGAAATTCTTCTCCAACAGATACGGGGTGCTTGGTTTGTAAGGTGTCTGTGGCTTGGAGTAAAGTCGTGGCGGTAAACTCTGCGTTATTGACTTTCTTATCCAAGATGATTCGTTGGTACTCGCTAATCTTCTCGTTTATGAGAATGAGCAATGCTTCATAGTTGGGACACTTTGGCTTGGGCAGATTCTTCTTGAAGTCCCAATGTGCAGGATTGACTGAGATTCCTAAGCTCTTGTACTTCTTCTTTCCATTCTTACAGATTCTCACCATAAGTGGTGATTCTCCATTCTTTAAGACTTTTGATTTGTAGCACGTTACATTAACAGTCGCTTCCATTCTTGGTTTAACTCTCGGTTTAACTGAACCATGTAAACCAGCGCAATT
>ENA-UERY01001781-UERY01001781.1-human-gut-metagenome-genome-assembly--contig:-NODE-1781-length-12246-cov-3.213658_pt1 | contig 12246 bp, 7 predicted proteins | sample MGYA00242989_ERZ507990 | MGnify/ENA primary metagenome ERZ507990 (study PRJEB26167, sample SAMN06115529) | human gut metagenome | host: Homo sapiens | place: China:Fujian | collected 2015-08-26...
AAATCACCGGTGCAGATGGTCTGCTTTGCACAAAGGGAATCTTTCGTGTGCGCAGGAAATGCAGAATCAATACCTGTGTCCACATGGACTCCAAAAACCACCCCGTCTGGAACAAGGATATATATTGCAGCTGCATTACAGAATCGGTAAGACTTTGATACGTCACTCCGCCGCACAGCATCGGGCAAAGCATATAATACAAAAACAAAAACGTCACGATATCAAACAAAGAGCTGATTGGCCCAAAGGAAAGCATAAACCGCCCCAATGTCCTCCCGGACCAATCCCTTGGAGAAAGAGTTTCCTCCTCAGCCACATTATCCCAAGGCAGAATGATACACAGCACATCATACAGCAGATTCAACAGCAAAATCTGCAAGGAGGTCATTGGCAAAAACGGCAAAAACGCACTGGCACACACAATGGAAAAAATGTTGCCGAAGTTCGAGCTTGCTGTAATTTTAATATATTTGAGCATATTGGTAAAAGTTTTTCGCCCCTCCAAAATGCCCTGCTCCAGCACGCCCAAATCCTTTTGCAGCAGCACCACATCCGCCGCATCCTTCGCCGCATCCACAGCCGTATCCACCGAAATGCCCACATTTGCCTCGCAAAGTGCAGGAATATCGTTAATGCCGTCCCCCAAAAATCCGACAGTATGCCCATTTTGGCTCAAGGCGGAAACCAGACGCACCTTTTGCCCCGGTGTCAGCTCCGCAAAAACATGGATTTTTTCAACGGCTGCGCCAAGTACTGCATCCGTCATCTCATCCATCTGCGCACCTGTCAGCACCGTTTCGGAGGGAATCCCTACCCTGCGACAGACGGAAACTGCCACATCTGCTTGGTCTCCCGTCAGAATCTTCGGGGTAACCTTCAGCCTTTTGAGCGCCTCCACAGAGGTTTTTGCGGTTTTCTTCGGTGCATCAAAAAAGGCAAGATAGCCCATCAAAATCATGCTTTGTTCATCCTCCGGCAAAATCCGATTTTGCTTTTCTATCCTCTTTCGTGCAACAGCAATCACCTTCATCCCATCCTGCAGCATTTCATCCACCACAGAGGCCACGCTTCGCATCTTATCCTCATCCATCGGCAAAATGGCATCCCGATATTCCACAAAGCCGCAGCGCGCCACAACATGCGCAATATCCCCCTTGATAATGAGCTGCCCTGCTCCGTCTGCCTCCGTCACAAGCGTGCTGACAAATTTACGGGCATAATCAAATGGAATCTCGTCCGTTTTTTGATACTGCGCAAGCAATCTTGTATAATACGCACTGCGCCCCGGCATTGTCTGGCACGCAAGAATTGCATTATCAATGGGATTGCAGACACCCGAATGATATATGCTGTTCAAAAAGGCAAAATCCAGCACCCTTGTGCTTTCGTTCCCTAGCACATCCATGTAGTATTCCAGCAAAATGCTCTCATTCGTCAGCGTTCCCGTTTTATCCATACAAAGCACATCCATACTGCCAAAGCCCTGCATGGCGTTGATATCCTTGATGATGGTCTGCTTACGGCTCATGCTCAGGCTGCCCCTCGCAAGGCAGGCGGTAATTACCATCGGCAGCATTTCCGGCATCAGCCCTACCGCAACGGAAAGCGCAAACGCAAAGGATTCCAACCATTTTCCGCCCGTCAGCCTTAACAGCACAAACACAATGGGAATCAGCACCACAATAAAGCGAAGCATTACCCATGCAATCGAATTGGCACCCTTTTGGAACGACTGCTTCTCCTCTGCATCCGATTTTTCAAAGCTGCCGTATAACGTATCCTTCCCAACCGCAAGCACAATTCCCTCGCCCTTGCCGCCGATAACCGTTGTTGCCATAAAGGCAAGGTTTTCAAGCTGTGTCAGCGTTTCCGTACTGCCATAGCTGAGGGTATTGCAATTTTTTTCCAGAATCGCACTTTCACCCGTGATGGCAGCCTGCGAAATAAATAAATCACTGACCTTCGTCAAACGGATATCCGCAGGCACGCGGTCTCCCGCCGAAAGCAGAACAATATCCCCGACCACCAATTCTTCCGCTGCGATTTCCTGCAGCTCTCCCGCTCGCCGAACCGTAATGCTTTCGTGAATCAGCCGTTCCAGCTGCTGCGCCGCATTCTTCGCCCGCAGCTCCTGAATCAGACGGATTACACCGCTCGTCAAAATCATGGAGAAAATGATGATAGCAGTGGTGGCGTTTCTGGCAAAATTAGAGGCAAGCACAACATCGGTTGCCAAGGAAATCATCCCAAGCACAAAAAGAATAATATGAAACGGGTTGATAAAGGCACGACGCAAGCAGCGCAGCATGGTATCCTTCTTCCTTTTTGCAAAGCTGTTTTCGCCGTATCTCCGGCGCATGCCATCCACCTGTTCGGGAAACAGTCCCTGCGGGGAAGCCCCAATCTCTTTATAAATTTCCGATATTTCACGATAAGCGTATTTTTTGATACAACAATCAATCAAGGTTGTTTTTGACACGAAATAGCTCCTCCTTTGCGATACATATATTGCTATTTTAACATCATTCGCAAAAAACGCCACGCTTATATTCTTGCTTTTTTCTTGCATTTACACAAAACAGCCCTTTACACTCCTGTATACGCAATTTTTCAAACAACAAAGACAGCTGTAATTTTTTCGTCAGCTGCCTTTGTTTCGTTCAGATATTTAATTATAAGCCCTTCTCTGATAGCAAATTATAGTGCAGCATACAGAGCATTTTCTTGTCACCACTTTTTGAATCATGCTTCGGAAAGCAGAGCACACCATCAGCCTTATCTCTCGATCGCAGCATTCGCAAGCCTACAATACTTTATTCCGTTTTTCTCATAAATCTCAAAGGTTCCTGTGACTGTTACCTCTGCGTTTAGCTCCGGATAATCGTCCGGATAGGTGTACTCGTCGGTCGGAATAAAATCCAATCCCTGTGAACAGCAAGCCATCGCATCGGCAATGATGCAGGCAAAATATTGCTCCTTTGTTTCGGGGTCCTCGTAATATGCAAAAGCACCATTCATTTTAACCGTTTTCCCAATATAGTCATCAGGGGTGTAGATCACATTGTAAACCTCAGAATAGACCATCGTACTGCTGAGCTTTGTCAGGTCAACATCAATGCCGTCTGCGCTTTGCACAGGCGCGGAGGCAGCAGGCGCAGACCCCGATTCCTTTTCCATCGATTGATTTTGTGAAGCAGAGGCATTCGGTGTCTGATTATCGGCTGTCTCTTTATCCCCCTCACCTCCGCAGGCGGCAAGAGCGCAAAGCATCAGGATAATCAATACTACGCAAAACAGTTTTTTCATTTTCTCACACCTCCGATAGCCGTACCTGCCAGCCACGATAGACCAAAAGCGACAATCTGAACAGCAACGATTGTCGAGCCTACCGGTGTTCCGGCGAGGATTGATGCCAGAATACCGATCAGCGAACACAACACCGACAAAACTGCGGCGCAGATCGTCACGCTGCGGAAGCTCTTGAACATCCGCATAGCGGACAATGCCGGGAAAATTACTAGTGCGGAGATGAGCAGAGAGCCGACAAGGTTCATCGCCAGCACGATGATGATGGCAACAACGATTGCAATCAGCAGATTGTAAAGCCCTGCCTTTGTGCCGGTTGCCCTTGCAAAGTCCTCATCAAAGGTCACAGCGAAGATTTTATTGTAAAACAGGATAAACACCACCACAACCAGCACCGACATTCCAACGCAAAGCCACACTTCTACAGGAGACAGTGTCAGGATGGAGGTGGAGCCAAACAGTGTACTGCACACATCACCCGAAAGGTTGGATGAGGTGGAGAAAATATTCATCACCAGATAGCCGATGGCAAGCGCTCCCACCGAAATCATGGCAATCGCCGCATCGCCCTTGATTTTCGCGTTCTGCCCTGTACGCAAAAGCAGCACGGCGCTGCTGATCGTAATGACCATTACCAGCGGCATTTCATTTGTGATTTGCAGCACGGCGGCAATCGCCATTGCACCAAACGCCACATGGGAAAGCCCGTCACCGATGAAGGAAAACCGTTTCAGCACCAGCGTCACGCCCAGCAAAGACGAGCATAGCGCAATCAGCACACCGACTACCAGCGCATAGCGGACAAAGGGATATGTCCAATAGAGAGTCAGCTTTTCCAAAATAGCGGTCATTGGGCATCACCCCCCTTCTCTGCGGCAAACAGCCGCCCCTGCGGGCTTCTGAGATATTCCGCTTTTGTTCCGAAAAAAACGGTGTCTCCAATATGCAGAAGATGGCTGGCATATTGAACTGCGGCAGTAATATCGTGCGAAATCATAATTACCGTAATGCCATCGTTTCGGTTAAGCTCTTCGATAAGCGCATACATTTCCGCTGTCACCTTAGGATCAAGTCCGGAAACAGGCTCGTCGAGAAGCAACATTTTTCGAGTGGCACACAGCGCACGGGCAAGCAGAACCCTCTGCTGCTGTCCGCCGGACAGCTCCCGATAGCAGCGTTTTGCAAGCTGTGCAATCTGCATCCTGTCCATAGCCGCCGCCGCAAGCTGCTTTTCTTCTTTGCTATAAAAAGGACGGCTGCCACAGCGTCCCTGACATCCGGAGAGAACGATTTCTCTCACGGCTGCCGGAAAGTCCTTCTGGACAACGGTCTGCTGCGGCAGATAGCCGATTTCATTTTTCCTCAGCCCATCGCCTGTCAAAATTCTGCCGCTGATAGGTGGCTGCAAGCCGAGAATCGTTTTCATAAGTGTACTCTTGCCGGAACCATTTTCTCCTACGATGCAGAGATAGTCGCCTGCAAAAACCTCAAAATTGAGTTCCTGCAGAACGGACTTTCCCTCATAGCCGACGCAGAGCCTTTGACAAGTGAGCTGAGCCATAAACCTGCCTCCTTATCTCAATGCTTCCTTCAGCACGGAAAGGTTTTTCTCCATAACGGAGAGGTAAGTCGTGCCGTTTTTCACATCTTTAGAAGTGGTAGACTGCATGGAATCCATCGTCAGCACCCTTTGATTTTTCGCTGTCGTGTTCCGGACAACGGTTTCGGCAATCTTGTGCTGCGCGCCCTCAATAGTCAACACGCAGGGCAGTTTCCATTCGTCCACCCTCTTGGCAAGGAACGAAATGGTCTCAAAGCCGGCTTCGGTTTCAGCGGAGCAACCCACAAAAGCAGCATAGTAGTGCAGACCGTAATCATCCACCAGATAGCGGAACGGAAAACGATCGCCAAACAGGATGGTTTTATTGCTTGCTGCGTCCACGGCTGTCTGATACTCTGCATCAAGAGCAGACAGCTTCTTTACATAAGCATCGGCATTGGCGGCATAGATATCCTTGCTATCGGGATCAAGCTCCTGCAAGGCTTTGGAAATCACTCTGACCAGCATTTTGGCATTTTTCAGGGACAGCCAAACATGCTCGTCAGCTTCCTCCTCGTGCTCGTGTTCCTCTGCATCCTCGTGCTCGTGTTCCTCTGCATCCTCGTGCTCGTGCTCCTCCTCCTGCATCCCCTCAACGATTTCTTCCGTTTTTACGGAATCACCCAGTACCTCCAGCAAATTGATAACCTTCATATTCCCGTTGGCGGCATTTCTCAGAGCATCCTCCACCCATTCGTCGGACTCGCCGCCTACATAGATAAACAGGTCGCAATCTGAGATTTTAACAATATCATCAGCGGTAGGCTGATAGCTGTGCAGGTCAACGCCGTTATCCAGCAGCATTGTGATTTCTGCATTATCAGCCTTTTCACCAAGGATTTCCCTAACCCAGTCATATTCAGGAAAAATGGTGGTGACAATGCTCAGTTTGTCAGTCTGATTGGTATCATTCTGCTTTCCGCAGCCGGCAAGAGCGCCGACAAGCATAAAAAGCGCAAGCAGCAGCGCAGTTATCTTTTTCATGATTATATTTACCTCCGAATTATAATAAGAACTAAAAATAGGCACAAAAATACAAGGGTAACGGCAACGCCGCAAAAGCCTATCCAAAAACAGATAGACTTCACCCTTGTAAAAGGCTCTTATTTAATTCGAAAGCTTCACCTTGAGAGATACCAAGGTATCTCTTTGTGCATAGTCCGTGTAGAGAGAAATACACCTGCACAAAATATATGTAAACGCAACAGCAACGGCTGTGACGCATACAGCAAGCGAAAGGCTTTTCAGTGTGTTTTGGCAAGCATCAACCTGATAGCAAATCGGGCAGCCTTCGCCCACGCAATCGTGGTCGGCTTCTGCCGCAACAAAAAAAGCAGAGTAAAGCATGATGACCAGAATGGTCACGGCAAGAAGCAATGCTGCAATTCTATTTCTCTTTTTTCTTTCCATTCTGCTCACCACCCTTCTATTTTCTGCTCTTTTATTTTCTGCAATCGGCGCAAACGCCATACAGAATCGTTTCCGTTTTGTCGATTTGAAAGCCTGTGCTTTCCAACGTGCTCTGCAGAAGCTGCGCCGCTTCCTTTTCTCCAAGATGAATGCTTTTGCCGCATACCCGACAGGATAGATGCAGACTGTCCTTACATTCCTCTGCGGCAATATATTGATAATACACCTCTCTGGTGTTCTCTCGGATACTGCGCTTCAGAATTCCCTCCTCCTCCAAGGCGGATAAATTACGATAAACGGCGCTGATGCTGATGCTCTCTGCCGTCAGTGCATCGGCTATCTGCCTTGCGGTCATCTGTTCGTCTGTATGCTCTGAAAGATATTCGAGAAGCTGCTTGCGCTGCCGCGTCAGATACCTTGCCATCAGCCACCCCTCCAATTTGCAACTTATTTGCAAATTAGTATACCGTACTGTTTTGCATTTGTCAATATGCGAATTGATTGCAAATAGAGGGTACCGCCATCGAGCGGCAATCCATTTCCAAGAGCCACATTGTTAAAAAAATTGAAAAAATTTAAAAAAATTTGCATTTTAGGTGAGAGTTTTTCCGATTTTATGTACCTATATAAGTGAAAGGACTTTTCAGCCACAGCTTCACACAAACGGAGAAAGGAGGTTCGAACGATATGTACGATACCGCAATACGAGTCGCACTCGTCAAGCAAAGAGTGCGCGAAAACACCCGTTGGATGCAGCTTCGGCACGATACTGCTGTGGGAGAACACGAGCGACCATGTGCCGGTGAACGTCGTTTCCTTTGCAGCGGCGGCAGCGATTATCGCGCTGTGCATTCGGCTCAGAAACAGAGAAAATCAGAAAAAAGGTGGGACGAGCAAGTCCAACCGAAACGAACAGGAGGAGAAAGCCTATGAAGAAACGAATACTCAGCATTCTGCTCACCTTGTGTATGGTGCTATGCCTTATGCCAACGGCGGTCTTTGCCGAGGGTAACGAGGATACGCCTACGCAAGCGTTGACAAGCGTCGATATTACCTTCCCCAAACCGGAGGAAGGCAAAAAGATAGGAGATGGCTCGGCAGCATCCGCCAGTGGCTTGACGTTCCTTGAGTTTGGCCCCGCGCTGTGGCAGCAGGACGGCGAGCCCAAAAAGCTGAAAGCGGATGATACTTACGAGAAGGACAACATCTATCTGCTGTATTTCGCCTTCTACACGCAGAAGCCCATCACAGATGAGACTGCCTTGACCTTCAACGGCAACCCTATTACGCGCTATGAAGACTATCAGGCACTTGCCGAGGCACTGAACGCCTATGACGGGAAGGAGGATGCCTACCTTGGCTTCGTTATGTTCAGCGAGAAGGGTACCGGCGATCCATCGATGAAGGATCTGAAAGATCTCTATATTATCGGGCTCTACGCCATTATCCGTGCGCAGGAGGCGCAGACCCCTGAGGATACGGTCAAGGAGCAGTTCAACCTCACCTCCGGCGGCACCTATTACTTTGACCTCTCCGCCGAAAACATTCTCGGCACGGTGAATGACGCACTGCCGGATAAAACAATGCACTATGTTCCCTTTACCTACGCCGGGACAGTGGATGCCTACAAGCTTACATCAGCGATGGCAACCACCGAGGAGTATGCACAGGAGAATAAATATCCCCACAGCCTATTCATTGCGGACTATGCCGTAACGCATACGGTAAGATGGGATAACCTGAATGGAGAAAATCTGATTTTCGGCAAGAACTATGCCGCCGACGGTGTGGGCTATACGCTGCGTGCGCCGTCCGTGGGAAGTGGTCATACAGACTCGGATGGTGTAGTACTCGTCACGCCCCAAAGCAACGAATGGGATAAGATACTGGACAAGTACGACGGATATATCAAAAACTGGAATAAGGTGCATTCGTGGGGGCAAGATACTTGGAGTACTTTTGCGTCGCACCGTGTGAACCGCGGGCACAATTCGGCCCGCTACTGGTACAGCTATGATGCTACGTATTCCTACGCGCGCCTCGGCTTCCGCCCTGTCCTTGAAGTCCTGAGCCCTGACACACTGGGCGCTGACGGGCTAAAGGTCGTTACCCTCGACCTTGGCGGCGGCAAGCTGGGTGATCGCTCCGAGGATATTCAAATCATCGTGAAAAACGGCGAGAGCTTTACCGCGCCTGCATCCCATGGTCTGACCCGCCCCGATGGAAATAACGAAGATTACTTTATGTGGCTTGGCAGTGACGGAAACCTTTACGCGCCCGATGAAAGCGTTCCGGCGGATGTAACCAAGCTGACGGCACTGTTTTACGAGCAGTTCAACCTTGCCCTCGGCGGCAGATATTACTTTGACCTATCGGCAATGGGTATTCCCGGAACGGTGAATGACGCACTGCCGGATAAAACAATGCACTATGTTCCCTTTACCTACGCCGGAGCAGTGGATGCATATTCGCTGAAAAATGAGGTTGACACAGATACCACCTCCTACAAACACAGCCTGTTTGTGGCGGACTATGCCGTAACGCATACGGTAAGCTGGGATAACCTGAATACCGCAGATCTGATTTTCGGCAAGGACTATGCCGCCGGCGGCGTGGGCTATACGCTGCGTGCGCCGTCCGCGGGGAATCATGTTGAGGGCCCCTCTTCCAATCGGTATATTGCTCCGATAAATAACGAGTGGGACACAATTCTTCAAAAGTCAAGCGGTTATATCGATAATTGGAGAGGCGTATACTCTGTCTGTCAGGATTTATATGTATCGGGAAGTAGTGTTGTATATCGAGGATACAACTCGACTCGCCAATGGATGTTTATGAATAGGAACTATAATCCAAATGGGACCCATGGTTTCCGCCCCGTCCTTGAAGTCCTGAACCCTGACACACTGGGTTCTGGCGGACTGAAGGTCGTTACCCTTGACCTTGGCGGCGGCACGCTGGGCGGTAGCGCTAAGGATATTCAAATCATCGTGAAAAATGGCGAGAGCTTTACCGCGCCTGCGTCCGATGGTCTGACCCGCCCGGACGGAAATACCGAAAATTACTTTAAGTGGCTTGGCAGTGACGGAAACCTTTACGCGCCCGGCGAAAGCGTCTCGGCGGATGTAACCAAGCTGACGGCGAAGTTTGCCGGCGGCAGTAGCGGCAGTGGCGGCGGTGGCGGCAGCCGCAAACCGTCCGTCACCTATTACACGCTGCACTTTGAAACCAATGGCGGCAGTGCTATAACCGACATGCGGGAAGAAAACAACACCCGAATCAGCCTGACAAAATACGTTCCGACTCGGCATGGGTATACCTTTATCGGCTGGTACAGCGACCACAACCTGACAAATCAGGTTTCCGAGGTTTCTCTTACGAAGAATATGACCGTATACGCAGGCTGGCGCGCGGATGAAAATCCGGACATAGTCGTAAACCCCTTTACTGATGTTTCCGAAAAGGACTGGTTCTACAACGATGCGATGTTCGTTTACAAAAATGGTCTGATGCTCGGCACGAGCAAGACCCTGTTCAGTCCGCATGGGACGGTGACACGCGGCATGATGGCAACCATTCTCTGGCGCATGGAGGGCAGCCTCGCGCCGAAGGGCGAAAACAGCTTTACCGATGTGGAGGCCGGAATGTGGTACACCGACGCAATCACATGGACAGCAGAGAATGGCATCTTTGCAGGCTACAGCAAGGAAAAATTCGGCCCGGACGATCCCATTACCCGTGAACAGCTTACCGCCATCTTCTACCGCTACGCGGACTACAAGGGCTACAAGCTGACCGTCACGGGAAATCTTGATAAATTCGAGGACGCGGACAAGATTACGGATTACGCAAAAACAGTAATGCAATGGGCAGTCGGCAACGGATTGATAAAGGGAAAAGCCGAAAATCTGCTTGATCCACAGGGTACGGCGACCCGCGCGGAGATTGCCGCCATGCTCCATCGCTTCGTTGAGAAGGCTAAGCCGATGCAGATGGACTGATAGTCCGGAAATCATCGAAAAGGAAACCGACTCACCTTTAAAGGTGCGGGCAAATAGCCCGCACCCCTTTTTTTATCAATCTGTTGACGTGTACATAAAATCCATGTTATGTTATCTTTAGGTGAATAAGCTTCCATCATAAATAAATATGATTTATCTCGTAAAAATACTATTCTAAAAGGAGTACCCCGAAATGGATAAATGCAGCGCCGCCGTAAAAAGAGCCAAAATATACTGCTTGTTTGTCGGAATCTTCGCTTTCCTGCTTGCGCTCCTTCTCAGCCAAGCTTTTTTTAATTATACGGAAAAAGAAATGAAAATGAGTGCAACCTATACGGCACAAAGCACAGTAAAACGCATCAACGCACACCTTGTGCAATATGTAGCCCTTTCCGATTTCTTGGAAAACATGATTAACTCAGGCTATGAGCTGAACGAAAGTACCTTTTCCAAGCTGGCGCAGCTGATTCCGAATCATAACAACATTATAAAAGCATACGAGCTGGCACCGCAGGGAATCATAACGGAGATTTATCCCAAGCAGGAAAATGAAACGGTTCTGGGCATGAATATTTTGACAGAGCATGAACGAAAATACGACGCACAGCGGGCAAAGCAAACCAAGGGGTATACCATCGGCGGCCCTTATACATTAAAGCAGGGCGGTCTCGGTGCATTGCTTTTCGATCCGGTCTATCAAACCGATGCTTCAGGCAACCGCAGCTTCTGGGGCTTCGTTATCATGGTAATCGACTGGGATGAATTTATTGATAAAATCGGCTTAGAGCGATTAAGCGATGCCTCCTATTGCTATGAAATATGGGCAAAAAACAGCCAAACAGGCAAAAAAATCACTTTGGCACAGAGCCAAAAAGCTATGCCCCAAAATTGCCTTACCGTTGAATGTGGTATTCCGAACGATACTTGGTATGTGGATATTGCCCCGACTGCCGGATGGATTCCGACTACCTGGTGGATAATTGCAGGCATTTTTTCATTGATTCTCTCCATAATGACTGCTACCATTTTTTATCAGCTTTACAGCAAAAAATATCGGGAAAAGCAGTATATTGATGAGCTGCAAAAGGCAACCGAGCAGGCAAGACTTGCGAATGAGGCAAAAACGAAATTCCTTTTTCGCATGAGCCACGATATCCGCACGCCAATGAACGCAATCATCGGGTATTCCGACCTTTTGGAAAAGCATTTACAGGATGAAAAAAAGGCCTCTGCGTATTTGAAAAAGCTGCAATCCTCCGGCAACCTCCTAATGACAATCCTCAATCAGGTTTTGGAGATTGCCCGCATCGAAAGCGGAACAGCCACCCTGCGATTAGAGGCTGAGGATATGGAGGCGCTGTTTCATTCTTTGTATACGGTTTTTGAATCGGATATTCAACAGAAGGAGCTTCATTATTCCGAAGAAATTCATATCCGGCATAAATATGCCGTTTGCGATAAAACAAGATTGCAGGAAATCCAACTGAACATCGTGAGCAATGCAATCAAATATACGCCGCGCGGACATACCATCCATATATCGCTCAATGAGGTGGCATCCGATGATAAACAGGCGCAGTATGTTTTCACCTGTACGGATACAGGCATTGGCATGAGTGAGGAGTACCTCTCCCATATCTTCGAGGAATTCTCCAGAGAGGAAACCTCTGTAAAAAATGAGGTTCCGGGTACAGGGCTTGGGCTGCCTATCGTAAAATCCATTATTGAGCTGATGGAAGGAACCATTCAAGTAGAAAGCAAGCAAAACATCGGCACAAAAATCACAATAACCCTTCCTTTTTATATTGCAGAAAAAAAGGATGTTTATGGAAAGCAAGAAACCAAGAAGCCCTCTCTCTCAAAAGAAAAGCCCCGCCGCATTTTGCTTGCCGAGGATAATGCACTGAATGCGGAAATTGCATTAGAGCT
>ENA-UERY01001788-UERY01001788.1-human-gut-metagenome-genome-assembly--contig:-NODE-1788-length-12204-cov-3.301806_pt1 | contig 12204 bp, 8 predicted proteins | sample MGYA00242989_ERZ507990 | MGnify/ENA primary metagenome ERZ507990 (study PRJEB26167, sample SAMN06115529) | human gut metagenome | host: Homo sapiens | place: China:Fujian | collected 2015-08-26...
GACACTTTTTATATGAATCATATTCTTTTACTTTAAAGTATCCGGATACCCATAACCCGGATACTTTAAATATATTGACATTTTTATCTTGGCACCTCAACCATAATATGTGCTTCTACAAGGTCGCCTTCCTGAATCTGTCCGAAGTTTTCAAATACCATACCACATTCAGAACCAGCCTTAACCTCCTTGACATCATCCTTGAAATGCTTAAGTGTTGCAATAGGTCCTTCGTATATCTGTTCTTTGTCTCTTGTGATTCTGACAACAGAATCTCTTGTGATCCTACCCTCTGTAACGATAGCACCTGCAATGTTACCAACACCTGATGCTTTGAATATCTGTCTTATTTCAGCATGACCGATAATCTTTTCTTCGTATATAGGTTCAAGCATACCCTTAAGTGCTGCTTCTACATCTTCAATAGCATTATAGATAACGCTGTAAAGTCTTAAGTCAACCTTTTCTCTTTCTGCTACTATTCTTGCCTGATTATCCGGTTTAACATTAAATCCTATGATAATCGCATTAGAAGCTGATGCTAAAACAACATCGGATTCGTTGATGTTACCAACACCGCCATGTATTACCTTAACAATAACTTCTTCATTAGAAAGCTTAACAAGGCTCTGCTTAACAGCTTCTACTGAACCCTGTACATCTGCCTTTATGATAAGATCAAGCTCCTTCATATTACCTGCCTGTATCTGTTCAAATAAAGCATCAAGTGAAACCTTATGCTTAGTATCATCAAGAAGTTTCTTTTTGCCCTCTGCTATGAATGTATCAGCAATATTTCTTGCTTCTTTTTCGTTATCTGTAGCCATAATAATCTCACCTGCATTAGGTACATCGTTAAGACCAAGTATCTCTACAGGCATAGATGGTGTTGCTTCCTTAACTCTTCTTCCCTTATCATCTATCATGGCTCTTATCTTACCATAGCATGAACCAGCAGCAACTGCATCACCCACTCTTAATGTACCCTTCTGTACAAGAATTGTAGCCACAGGACCACGTCCCTTATCAAGCTCTGCTTCTATTACAATACCTCTTGCCTTACGGTCAGGATTAGCTTTTAACTCATTAACCTCAGCTGTAAGAAGTATCATCTCAAGAAGCTCATCAATACCTTCCTTTGTATGGGCAGATACTGGAACAAATGTAGTAGAACCACCCCAGTCTTCAGCTATAAGCTCATATTCTGTAAGCTCCTGCTTAACCTTTTCGATGTTGGCGTTAGGCTTATCAATCTTGTTAACTGCAACAATAATCTCCACACCTGCTGCCTTGGCATGATTAATAGCTTCGATAGTCTGTGGCATAACGCCATCATCTGCTGCTACTACGAGAATAGCAATATCTGTAGCCTGTGCTCCACGCATACGCATAGCTGTGAAAGCTTCATGTCCTGGTGTATCAAGGAATGTTATCTTCTGTCCGTTAACATCTACCATATAAGCACCAATCTTCTGTGTGATACCACCTGATTCCTTATCTGTAACATGTGTCTCTCTGATTGCATCAAGAAGTGATGTCTTACCATGATCAACGTGTCCCATAACACAGACTACTGGTGGTCTTGGAACCATCTTTGACTCATCTTCTTCATCTTCCTTAAGAAGCTCTGCTATAACATCAACCTTTACCTCATGATCACATATACAGTTGAACTCAAGTGCTATTTCCTCAGCTGTATCATAATCAACTTCCTGGTTAATCGTAACAACCTTGCCCTGAAGGAATAACTTCTTAACGATAGCTGATGGCTGGACCTTCATCTTATCAGCAAGTTCCTTTATAGTGAGTGTATCTGGTAAAACAAGCTGCTTAATTGTCTCCTCTTCCTTCTTTTCTGGCTTTGGAACTGGCTTCTTCTCATGCTTGCTGTTAGCAAACTTAAGATTTTCCTTTGCCTCATTGTCCTTCTTTCTATCATTCTTTCTTGAATCATTCTTTCTTGAATCAGGTCTTCTTGAATCAGGTTTTGTTTCAAATATGAAATCTTCCTTAGGTGCTGAAGCTGCTCTGTCATTTCTTCTTGCACCTGAAAAGCCCTGTCCGTCTCTTCCTGAACGTCCATTGTTATTTCCATTGCGGTCGTTATTTCTATAACCGTTATTGCCATCCTTGTTGTCTCTGTTTCCGTAGCCGTTGCGGTCGTTGTTTCTATAGCCGTTGTTGTTTCCGTCTCTGTTGTCTCTGTTTCCATAACCGTTGCGGTCGTTGTTTCTATAGCCGTTGTTGTTTCCGTCTCTGTTGTCTCTGTTTCTATAGCCATTGTTGTTTCCGTCTCTGTTGTCTCTGTTTCCATAGCCGTTGCGGTCATTGTTTCTATAGCCGTTGTTGTTTCCGTCTCTGTTGTCTCTGTTTCCATAGCCGTTGCGGTCGTTGTTTCTATAACCGTTGTTGTTTCCGTCTCTGTTATCTCTGTTTCCGTAGCCGTTGCGGTCGTTGTTTCTATAACCGTTGTTTCCGTCTCTGTTATCTCTGTTTCCGTAGCCGTTGCGGTCATTGTTTCTATAACCGTTGTTTCCATCTCTGTTACGGTCATTGTTTCTATAGCCGCCGTTGTTATCCCTGCGGTTATTATTTCTGTCTCTGTTATCAGACTTCTGGCTGTTCTGTGGGAAATAAACCTGTGATATATGTTTCTTATCCCCATCCTGTGCCACATTTTTCTTTTCAGCTGATGCCTTTGCATCATCTGGCTTTGTCTGCTCTTTAGTTTCTGTATTTATTTTATTTTCTTCCGTTTTATTAATCTTTTCTGCTACTTTCACGTTTCTTTCTTCTGCCTTTTTAGGTTCTGTTTTTACTGTGTTATTGTCAGCAACTGCTTTTGCTTTGAATCTGCTTTTAACATTGTTAATTTCATTTTCTCCAAGCCCGCTCATTGCTGTGTACTTTTTTTCATTGCTGCTAAGCATATCAGTTATATCTTTTGAAGAAATATTTAATTCCTTTGCAAGTTCATGAACTCTCATATTTGCCATTTGACCTCTTTCCTAATATGCAGATATACATATATGTGTTATATCCGCATATTATTATACACTGATTATTACTAATCTACTTAAAATGCTTCTCAATACTATTCTTAAATCCTTCATCAAGGATTGCGAGTGATGCTCTGAATTCTTTACCTATCGCATGCCCCAGTTCTTCTTTATTACTAAAGAAATAAACTGGAACCTTATAGAATTCGCAAATGTTTTTAAAATTATTTTTTGTATTGTCAGATGAATCATCTGCAACTATCACCATATAAGCCTTACGCTCTTTTACTGCCTTTTCTGTTGAAAACTCTCCGCTTGCAACCTTTCCAGCCTTCATGGCAAGACCTATCATAGATAATGCTCTGCTATTGTTCAAGACCTGTCATCTCCTTTTCCAGTTCATCATAAACATCTGGATTTATTGCCATCTTGAAAGCTCTTTCAAGTCCCTTTGACTTTCTTGCTTTCTTAAGGCACTCTGCATCAGGGCATATATATGCACCTCTTCCATTTTTCTTTCCAGTTGTATCTATCACAATCTCGTCGTCCTGTGTTTTAAGAATACGAATAAGCTCCTTCTTATTCTTCATCTGGTTACAACCAATACATTTTCTTTGTGGAATCTTCTTTACTGCTGTCAAAATATCACTCCCCAAAATATTATTCTTCTACAACATCTATGTCAGATGTTGTATTTTCTTCTACAACATCTATGTCAGAGGCTGTATTTTCTTCCGCATCAGCTTCACTCTTTATATCTATTCCATATCCTGTAAGCTTTGCAGCAAGTCTTACATTCTGTCCTGACTTGCCAATAGCAAGTGATAACTGCTGTTCAGATACGATTATTCTGGCTTTCTTTTCTTCTTCATCAGCAACTGCTGATACTACCTTTGCAGGACTAAGTGCATTAACAATAAGCTGTGCTGGATTAGCATCCCACTCAACTATATCAATCTGTTCATTACCAAGTTCATTAACAATATTCTTTACTCTTGCACCATTGATACCTACACATGCTCCAACCGGATCAACATGAGGAACATTAGCTCTTACTGCCATTTTAGTTCTTGAGCCTGCTTCTCTTGCTATAGCCATAATCTCAACTGTACCATCTTTTATTTCAGTTACTTCTTCTTCAAACAGCTTCTTAACGAATTCAGGAGATTTTCTTGATATTTTAATACCAAGTCCGTTTCTTTCCCTGTTACTTACACTTACAACATATACCTTTATTCTGTCACCTGGCTTGAATTCCTTATCCTTAAACCTGCTTCCTTCACCATTTCTTGACTTATCATCAGCCTTAAGAACAGCCTGTGTTCTTCCGATGTCGATTGTCATATCACCATTCTCGTTAATTCTTTGTACAACGCCTGTGATGATTTCTCTTTCTTTATCATGAAGTTCATTGTAGAGTGCGTTCTTTTCCTGTTCTCTTATTGTCTGTACTATTGTATTCTTGGCATTCTTAGCTGCCTTTCTTGAAAACTCTTCAGACTTGACTTCTATTGTGATAACATCACCTATCTGACATCCTGGCTTAATCTTTCTTGCATCTTCTATAGCTATCTCTGTACCAGATACATATTTTTCTTTTTTGTTTTCCCTGAATTCTGGAACTTCCACCTTCTCAACAACAGTTCTGTCTGAATATATATGAAAATCTCCTGTTATTCTGTCAAGTGAAACTCTTCCGTTATCTGCCTTGTCAAACTCTGCCTTATACTCATCCATTAAAGACTTTTCTATAGCATCAAACATAACCTCTTTACTGATACCATTTTCTTTTTCTAAAGCCTCAATCGCAAGTATTAAATCCTTATTCATTTTATCATCCTCCATTATATAATATAAACACATCTGCTAACGTGTAATTTTAAGCATAAGCTGCAGGCTTAAATGTCCACAGTTAATTTTACTGCTCTACATACGCCCATCTGATCATCGAAAGATTACTTCTTTCTATAGTTATCATGGAATTATCTGCTTCTATCATAATAACATCTTTATTATATTCTTTAAGAACTCCTGTATATTCCTTCTTACCCTCAACCGGCTTATAAAGTCTGATATCTATAAGACGTCCTAAGCTCTTTTCATAGTCTTTTTCTTTCTTTAAGGGTCTTGTTAGTCCTGGTGAGCTCACTTCAAAAATATACTGGTCAGAAATATAATTCTCCTTATCAAGTATTTCATTGAATGCTCTGCTTACTGCCTGGCAGTCATCTATAGTGACTCCGCCTTCTTTATCAATATAGACTCTTAAATACCAGTCCTGGCCCTCTTTAACGTAATCAACATCAAAAAGTTCCACATGATTAGCAGCAATAATAGGTGCTATAAGCTTTTCTGTCTTAGCTTCATAATCTTCTCTTTTACCCATGTCTACCTCTTTTCTGGATTATTCAATTAGATACTGAATCATATATCTGGCTTTATCTTCTTAAATCTACAGATGTTGTTGATTTCTGGATAAAAACGAAAGAGTGGACATTAATGTCCACTCTTGTCAGTTGAATATAACTCAGAATAGCTTATAGGGGAGTCGAACCCCTGTCTTCGCCGTGAGAGGGCGACGTCTTAACCACTTGACCAATAAGCCATATCTTTAACGCTTTGTGTAAGTCGTTACCGCAAAGCACTTCATTATAATACACGTTAATCGGTATTTCGTCAAGTACTTTTTCAAACTTTTTTTAATTTTTTTAATTTTTTTCAAAACCCCCTAAAATCCATATGTTTTCAGCCTGTCACACAGCCACAGTTTTAACATGATGCAAAAACAAACCTTCTTAATATTGATACAGCTGGTATATGCCGCATAACATATACCAGCTGATTATAATTATATTATCTGAGTGTGCCAATTCTGTATAAAAACACTTACACAGATATTATGCAAAGTTAAATATAGCTGTAAACAATCCTGCTGAAGCAACGCCCATTATTATACCTGCAAGTAATACACCTGCGAGCACTGCTATTACACTCTTCTTAAATCCCATATCAAGAAAGCTTGCAGCAAGTGTTCCTGTCCATGCTCCTGTACCAGGAAGTGGTATGCCAACAAACAACAAAAGTGCTACAAACAGTCCATTACCTGCCTTGGCTTTAAGCTTCTCTCCACCCTTATGTCCTTTTTCTATACAGAATGTAAAGAACTTACCTATATACTTTTTATCAGCGCCCCACTCTAACACTCTTCTTGCAAAAAGATATATAACTGGAACAGGAAGCATATTACCTATTACACATATTATATAAGATTGCAGCAAAGGAAGCTGGAAACCCTGCGATATAGGAATCGCACCTCTTAGTTCCACAATAGGCACCATAGATACCAGAAAACATATAAGATATTTTTTTAACATTTCTCACCTCATGATATTATTAAGATTATTCATTGTATTTTAATGCTAACCCGTCAAATATAACATATATATATGTATTCTGACAAGTCATTATGCTGCTGCATATTAAACATTTATGCTACAACACATCAAACAACGATAACTGGTTACTCTCTGCCATACCATCAAGCAGCTTTAACTCACTCAGCTTATCAATAACTGTCTGTCCTATCTTTGCACGCTGTCTTAAGTCATCCTTTGATAAAAACTTTCCACCTCTTGCTGCTATCTCTATAGATTCTCCGGCTGATTCACCTATCTTTGATACAACCTTAAAGGATGGCATTATTTTTCCATCTATTATCTGGAAACTTCTTGCCTTGGCCTTATATATATCTATTGGTGTGAATTCATATCCACGCGCATACATTTCCTGGACTATTCTCATATCCTTGTATTCATCGAGCTCTGTTTTTTCTATAGTTCCATCTGCCTTCTTAGCTTTATAAATATCAAGATAATATTCAAGACGTTCTCTTCCCATAGCCATCTTTTCATAGTCAAAAGCATCTGCTCTTATACTAAAATATGCACAATAGTAAGCAAGTGGATAAAACACTTTGCAATACGCAACACGCCATGCCATCATAACATAAGCTGCCGCATGTGCTTTAGGGAACATGTACTGTATCTTGTTACAAGACCAGATATACCAGTCAGGAACACCATGTTCCTTCATTATCTGTTCCCATTCAGGAGTAAGACCTTTACCTTTTCTTACTTTCTCCATAATCGTAAATGCAAGCTCACTTTCAAGTCCTTTCTGGATAAGATATATCATAATATCATCTCTTGTACATATAGCTGTCGATATAGTCGCCTTGCCTTCCTTAAGAAGTGTCTGCGCATTACCCAGCCATACATCAGTACCATGTGAAAGACCTGCTATTCTTACAAGATCTGAAAAGTACTGTGGTTTGGTATCTATAAGCATCTGCATGGCAAAGTCTGTACCAAACTCCGGTATACCCAGCGCCCCAAGCTTACATCCTCCTATATCCTCCGGTTTGATCCCAAGTGCCGATGTATCCTTAAAAAGTGACATGACCTCTTTAGAATCAAGTGGGATCTCAAGAGGATCTATGCCGGTAAGATCCTGAAGCATACGTATCATAGTAGGATCAAGGTGTCCTAGTATATCAAGCTTTAACAAGTTATGGTCAATACTGTGATAATCGAAATGTGTCGTTACTATACCACTCTTCACATCATTGGCAGGATGCTGTACCGGTGTAAATGAGTGTATTTCATCTCCAATAGGAAGTACTACTATTCCTCCAGGATGCTGTCCGGTTGTTCTTCGTATATCTATACAGCCCTTAGCTATCCTTTCTATTTCGCAGCGTCTTTTTACCTTCCCACGCTCCTCAAGATACTTTAATACGTATCCATATGCGGTTTTTTCAGCAACCGTACCGATAGTTCCGGCTTTAAACGTCTGTCCTTTACCGAATATAACCTCAGTATAAGCGTGCGCTTTACTCTGATATTCGTTAGAAAAGTTAAGATCAATATCCGGCTCTTTATTTCCTTTGAATCCAAGGAATGTCTCAAAAGGTATATCAAAGCCCAGCTTATCCAGCTTATGCCCACACTTAGGGCACTTCTTATCTGGCATATCACAACCTGCACCACCTGCGAATTTCTTTACTTCATCTGAATAAAAATCAACATAGTAGCACTTCGGGCATAAATAATGCGGACTAAGCGGATTAACCTCTGTAATACCCGCCATTGTAGCTGCAAAGGACGAACCAACCGAACCTCTTGAACCTACAAGATATCCATCATCATTTGATTTCCATACAAGCTTCTGTGCAATAATATACATAACAGAATATCCGTTAGATATAATAGAATTCAGCTCTCTTTCAAGTCTTTCTGTAACTATCTGCGGCAGTTCCGGTCCATATATCTCATGTGCCCTGTTATGACATATCGTTCGTAACATCTGGTCTGAATTCTCGATTACCGGCGGTCTTTTATCCGGTCTTACAGGTATTATTTCTTCACACATATTCATGATTTTATTCGTGTTAGTCACAACTATCTCATAAGCCTTATCACTTCCAAGATAGTCAAACTCATGAAGCATCTCATCTGTAGTATGAAGATATAATGGTGGCTGGTTATCAGCATCATCAAAGCCTTTTCCTGCCATGATAATCCTTCTGTATATCTCATCCTCAGGATTAAGGAAATGCACATCACAGGTTGCTACAACCGGCTTATCAAACTTTTCTCCAAGAGATATTACTCTTCTGTTAAGATCTCTTAAATCTTCCTCATCCTTTACATAGTAATCTTCTTTTTCTATCATGAATCTATTGTTGCCTATTGGCTGAACTTCAAGATAATCGTAAAAATTAACTATTCTTGCTATCTCAGCATCTGAACGTCCGTTAACCATTGCACGGAAAAGCTCGCCTGCCTCACAGGCACTTCCTATTATAAGACCTTCACGGTATTTATTCACAAGGCTTTTAGGTATCTTTGGAAATCGGTTAAAATACTTCATATGCGATGCCGAAACAAGCCTGTAAAGATTAATTCTTCCCATTTCATTTGCAGCAAGTATTATACAGTGGTACTGATGAAGCTTTTTAACAGATTCTTCATCAAGCGCTCCTTCCTCATTCAGCTTATCAAGCGTATATATATCCCTGTCTGCAAGCATCTTTATAAGCTTTAAGAATATATGTGCTGTTGCTTTTGCATCATCTACTGCCCTGTGATGATTGTCAAGAACAACATTAAGATGCTTTGTAAGCGTATCGAGCTTATAATTATGAAGTGCAGGTATAAGGAACTGTGACAGAAGCACAGTATCTATATATGTAGGCGAAAAACTAATACCTAAACGCTCTGCATTATTAATAATAAAGCTCATATCAAATTCAGCATTATGCGCTACCATGACACAGCCCTCACAGAACTTAAGAAAATCCGGAAGTATATCTTCTATAGTTCCAGAGGACATAACCATCTGGTCGCTTATTCCTGTAAGATTCTCTATTCTAAACGATATAGGAACCTTAGGATTAACAAATGTAGAAAATCTGTCTACTATTTCTCCATCCTTTATCTTTACAGCACCTATCTCTATAACCTTATCCACTAAAGCTGAAAAGCCTGTTGTTTCAAGGTCAAACACTACGAATTCTCCAGAAAAGTCCTGTCCATCGGGGTTTGTTACTATGCTCTTGGTATCATCCACAAGATAAGCCTCAACACCATATATAACCTTGAAGTCCAGTTTTTCTCCTTTAGCCTCATACTTTCCCCAAAGCTTCTGCATAGTATGATAAGCCTCTGTAAATGCCTGTACAACTCCATGATCTGTTATTGCAACAGCCTTATGCCCCCATTTTATAGCCTGGTCAATAATATCGCTGGCGCGTGACACGCCATCCATATCACTCATCTTTGTATGACAGTGAAGCTCCACTCTCTTGTTGAGTGCAAGATCTGTCCTTACACTTCTGTTATCAGTACCCTTTCTTATTCCGGATACATTAGAGATTGTTATTTCCTGGTCGTATTTATCCATAGCAGCTATTCCCTTAATCTTAAGGAAATTTCCTTTTTTTATAAAACCGTACATATCATCCAGCTGCTCATTTTTAACAAACATTTTTACTATTATGCTATCTGTAAAATCTGTAACAGCTATTGAAAGGATAGTCCTCTCATCTCTTATCGGTCTTGGTTCAACGCTCATAACCATACCATTAACAGCGACCTCTCCTACCGGTGTTTCAAGCTGTTCTATCGCAGTTATATCATCATTAAAATCTCTTCCGTATAACACATCCTGATTAGCTGGCTTTCTGTATCTTGTAAGATCCTTTCCTGTTGCGCCTCTTTCATTAAAAAATGCTGCTGCCTTAGCTTTCTGTTCTGCCTTCTTTTTATTTTTATCAGCATCACTTAACTGCCTGCTTTCACCATCACCATTCTGGGTTGCTGCCTGAAGCTGCTCTTCTATCTGCTTGACTCTTAAGTTAAGCTTGTGTGCATTTTCCTTTTCATAATGGTTCTCTGTCTTGCTGGCATATTTATATTCAACATCTATTTCAAATCCAAACCTGTTAAGGTATATTTTTTTAAAATAATCTGTAAGATTATCCGCATATGTCCTTGCAAGAAATCCGTCCTCAAGTGTAAGCACCAAAAGATCACTTTTCTCAAACTCCCACGTTGAATTCTTCAAAAGATTATATTCAAGAGTCCAGTATTTTTCGAGTTCAAACAATATACTGTCATAATAAACATCCATAATAGTCTGTGGTGTATACTGCTTGGAAAGACTATAACGGTCTATTATCCTTACATCCATGTTCTGTATACGGAACACCTGCTTTTTAAGAGCATCCTCAACCTTATATATTATCTTCTTGCTTATAACCTTATCATTCTTTATGTATACACGGGCAAGAGAATTAGTGGAGGTCTTCGAAACCTTCGTGACCTCCACATTCTCCATATATACTCTTATATCATCTGGCAACTTAAGCGTTTTAAAAACATCTAAAAACTTATACATCTTATCTCAACTTTCCATTATGCCTGCCAGTTATCAAGTTCTTCCTTTAATACTGATAGCAGCTTATCCTCATCACACTTCTTTACAATCTCTCCGTGCTTTATAAGAACTCCACAGCCATCTCCACCAGCTATTCCAAGGTCAGCTTCCTTTGCCTCTCCTGGTCCGTTAACAACACATCCCATAACTGCGATTTTTATATCAAGGTCATAATTCTTAACAAGCTCTTCAACCCTTGATGCAAGCCCTATAAGATCTATCCTTGTTCTTCCGCAGGTTGGGCATGATACCACTTCTATACCACCTTTTCTAAGACCAAGTGTTCTTAATATAAGCTTTGCTGCTTCTACCTCTCTTACAGGATCATCTGTTAAAGATACTCTTATTGTATCACCTATACCCTGGTTAAGTATGAGTCCAAGTCCTATAGATGATTTAATACTTCCTGAGAATATAGTACCTGATTCTGTTATTCCGACATGTAAAGGATAGTTAGTCTGCTCAGCTATAAGCTCATGTGCTTTTACACACATCAAAACATCAGAAGACTTAATACTTATGACAAGATTATCATATCCGAGATCTTCTATTATCTTAACCTTATCAAGGGCACTCTCTACAAGTCCCTTTGCTGTAACACCATTATACTTTTCAACAATATCCTTTTCAAGCGAACCGCTGTTAACGCCTACTCTTATAGGTATATTTCTTGATTTAGCAACATCTACTACTGCTTTTATCTTGTCAGTCGAACCAATATTACCAGGATTTATCCTGATCTTATCAGCACCATTTTCCATGGCAGCAATCGCCATCTTATAGTCAAAATGTATATCAGCTACGAGTGGTATATGAATCTGTTTTTTTATTTCCTTAATAGCATGTGCCGCTTCTATAGTAGGAACTGTACATCTTATGATATCACATCCTGCTTTTTCAAGCCTTAATATCTGTTTAACAGTAGCTTCAACATCCTCTGTATGTGTATTAGTCATAGACTGGATCATAATAGGATTGCCGCCACCGATTAACTTATTGCCTATTTTTACAACCTTTGTATTATCTCTATACATATTACCTGCCACCTTGCAATCTTATAAAATAATCTTTCTAATATCATTAAATATTAAGAATACCATAAGCACCATTAACAAAATAAATCCTATAAAGTGTATCATTCCTTCTTTTTACTTAGCTATAGGTCTTCTAATCATAAGCTATACAATATAAATGAATATTCGTCCAC
>ENA-UERY01001789-UERY01001789.1-human-gut-metagenome-genome-assembly--contig:-NODE-1789-length-12202-cov-7.848000_pt1 | contig 12202 bp, 9 predicted proteins | sample MGYA00242989_ERZ507990 | MGnify/ENA primary metagenome ERZ507990 (study PRJEB26167, sample SAMN06115529) | human gut metagenome | host: Homo sapiens | place: China:Fujian | collected 2015-08-26...
GCTTTTTCTGCTCCATATTGGGGTGTACATATAAGTCCAGCGTAGTTGAAATGTTGGAATGTCCTAATAATACGCTAACAGTCTTATAATCACAACCGACTTCTATACAACGAGTCGCAAAACTATGACGGAGTCCATGATACTTCAGCTTGGGAATATCAAGTTTCTCCATAAGCCTTTTATAGTAGTTACGGTACGTACGTGGTTCTGTCGGACACTCGTCATTGGTAAGAATGTAATAGTCATCATTAACTACTTTTTTCAAAGGCTTTAACATAGTAAGCAATTCTTTGTTTATCGGGATTTCACGGCATGAGTTTTTTGTCTTTGGCGTGTTGATGACCAACTCTGTATGTTTTCTCTCCCCTTCTATGAGATAGATGCGTTCTATCGTCCGGTTAACGGTTAGAATTCCATCATATACATTGATGTCGCTCCATTTCAAAGCACAGATCTCCCCTATACGCAGACCGGTACTAAGGCTGATATAGATACCAAGTCCCGGAAAGGAAAAGTGGCTCTGAATATAGTTCAGAATCTTTTTATGATTTGCCACGGACAAGACCTCCAACTTTTTACCAGCAACGTCTGTTGGGTACTTAATATCCCATTCGTAATAGTTCATCCATTCGTTTTTCACCCCGAATTTCATAACCATCTTTAGGACAATAAGAATGTCCTTAACAGATTTCATGCTCAATCCGCCTTCCAACTTTTCAAGCACAAAGCCTTGTACATCATTTTCATGAAGTTCGTTACTCTCACCAAACTTTGGCAAAATGTGATTTTCAAGAATCAACATGTAGGCTGCCAATGTCGATAGTTTCACATACGGTCGCTTGTCCTCTCGCCATGCGTCCGAAATTTCTCTAATTGTCTTCTGAATCATAATTTTGAATTTAATTGGTTCTAATAATTAGAGAAATATAATAGGTAATGTTCCCCATTTGAGATTTCCGGAATTTAGTGGGGAGTGGGAAATCTATCCTCTTACAGATTTTATGAGTTTCAAAAATGGAATGAATCCTGATGCCAAAAGATTTGGGCGTGGAACAAAATTCATTTCGGTGATGGATATTCTTAATAACCAATTCATTTGTTATGATAATATCCGTGCCTCTGTTGAAGTTGTGGATGGCGATATTGAAACTTATGGTGTAAACTACGGCGATATCTTATTTCAGCGCAGCTCTGAAACGTTAGAAGATGTAGGTCAAGCCAATGTCTATTTGGATAGCAAACCCGCAGTGTTTGGTGGTTTTGTTATTCGTGGAAAAAGTAAAAGTAACTATTATCCTATGTTTTTTCGTTATCTTTTGGCTTCACCAACTGCACGAAAAAAGATAATCGTAAAAGGAGCCGGAGCACAGCACTTTAATATAGGTCAAGATGGATTAAGTAAAGTTTGTCTTAATATTCCTTCAATTCAAGAACAAGAGAAAATAGCAAAACTATTTGAATGTATAGATACTCGAATCGCTACCCAAAACAAAATCATTGAGGATTTGAAAAAACTAAAGTCCGCAATTTATCAGGAGCTATTTTCTAATCTGCAAGGAGAAAAAAAATCTCTTTCGGAATTGGCTGAAATAACCAAAGGACAACAAGTAAACGGAAATCAACTTAATGAAAATGGGAAGTATTATGTTATGAATGGTGGCATTATGCCCTCTGGTTACTATGATGATTATAACACTGAGGCTGGTACAATTTCGATCAGTGAGGGTGGCAATTCTTGTGGCTATGTCCAATATAATAAATCTAAGTTTTGGAGTGGTGGACATTGTTACACCTTACATATCAAACCAACAGCTAGAATATCAACATTATTTCTGTTCCACTTTTTAAAATGGAAAGAAGAAGATATAATGAGGCTTCGTATTGGTAGTGGTTTGCCAAATATTCAGAAGAAAGACTTATCTAAAGTTCGTATAATTGTACCCACATTTGATAAGCAACAACGGCTAATAGCATTGCTTTCCACTCTTCAAATGAAGATAGAATATGAAGAGATGTACACAATCAACTTAGATAAACAGAAACTACATTTACTTTCGCAGATGTTCATATAAACATTTGCGAAAGAATGTATCGTTTCTCATCCATATATTTGGCCATTATATTTTCTTCAAGAACTAATTTATTATCCAATGAAGTCATTAGATAGGCTATTCTGTTTTGCTTTTCTTTCAAGGGTAGTTTAATAACAAGCGATGCTATTTCTGAAATATAATGCCTTTTGTGTTCTTCTGATTTAAGTTCTAAATATAATAGATATTCAAACATAAAGCGAAGATTTACATTAGATTTTGCGGTAAGTATTTTTATTGCTGAAGATTTTACCTTAAAGGGGAATGATACATACTTTGTATCCATTGTGAAATCATCAAAGATTATACACTCGCCCTTTTGATATATGCCAAAGTCCTCGTTCGTATAGCCTAAGACAAAACCTTTATTCGCTGTTAAAACCGGAGTTAAAGTCGTGTCCGAGGAGTATTCATCGTTAGCAACAATGTATGCAGAAGGCTGTTCATAAGCAAGTAGTTGATTAATCTCACAGTTTTCTGTATGTTCATTTTTCAATGAAGTGAATACCCTTTTTCTAATTGCGGACATTGCTGTACCAAAATCCTTAATTAAGGGACTAAACAATATTCTGCTATATGGTACTGAAGGAAAATCTGTTTGTCTCGGAGATATTTTGTTGGAACGGTCGGAACGGTCACGAACGAATAATCAACATGAGGTACTGAGTTCCACAGTTAAGGGCATATTCTCTCAGCGAGAGTATTTTTCAAAGGACATCGCAAGTGAAAACAATGTGGGCTATAAAATCATTCGGCTTCATGATGTTGTTTTAAGTCCTCAAAATTTATGGATGGGGAATATCAATTACAATGATAGATTTGAAATTGGAATAGTTTCTCCTTCTTACAAAGTATTTTCAATAGCTGATGGTTTCGACAATCAGTTTGTGGCTGCAATGTTAAAGAGTCATCGTGCCTTATACAGCTATATAATGGTATCAGAGCAAGGTGCAAGTATCGTTAGACGCAATTTAAATATGGAAGCCTTCTCACAAATCGTATTCAAAATACCTTCTCTTGATAAACAAAGAGAAATAGGTTATGAAATATCATTATTGAAGTCCCAATTAAAAACTGCGAATAAGATTATTAGAGCTTATACATCACAAAAGCAGTATTTGCTCCGTCAGATGTTTATATAAACATCTGGCGGAGTAAGTATTGCTTCAACTTATTATAAAAACCATTCAATGCAATTTGGCTTGATAATTTTCTTTCTAAAGATTGCATTAATTTAGCTATATGGCATTGATTGCTCTTGTTGGGGATTGGTAACCTTAAATTACTGAGAGTCGATAGCACTATATAAGGAGTGTTGCTTGAACTCTTTTCTATTGCAATTCTTTTGGGCAGCAATACTTTCAACGCCCATTTAATGTACTGGATATTTTCGGAGAATATATCTAATACATAAGTCCTTTGATAAGCATTAAACTTTCCGTTATAATAATTGATATATCCTAAATTAGCGCCATTCCCAGAGATTAGTAAAGCTTCTGTATCAAAAGCAAAGCTATCAATTTTAAATGGTCGTTCTGCACAAGTAAAAAATGGATAAATCCCATTATCTACCTTTGCATTTGCATCTAGTTTTCCTGTTGTAATTTGACAAATATCACCAAGTTTTACATATGCGTTTCCACTTGTTGATTCTTTAATGCAATGTTGTGCAATTCCCTTAATTAAGGATTGCAGTTTCTCAATGATTTTGTTTTGTGTAGAAATACGCTCATCAATCAATTGTAGTAAAGAAGCTATTTTATGTTGCTCTTGTAATATAGGGAAATAAAGTTTTACTTTACTTAATCCTTCTTGTCCAATATTAAAATGTTGTGCACCAGCCCCCATAGGGATAATTTTTCTTCGTGCATAAGGTGTTGCCAACAAATACTTAAAGAACAACGGATTGTATTCTGATTTTTTCTTACCTCTTATTACGAAACCACCAAATACAGCAGGTTTATCATCCATATAAACATTAGCTCGACCAACATCTTCTAATGTTTCTGAACTACGCTGGAATAATATATCACCATTTTTGACTATAAATGATTTTAGCTCTTCGGCTGTAATTTCTACAGAGGCACGAATGCAATCATAAGTAATAACATTATTACTAAGAATATCCATAACGGATATAAATTTTATGCCACGTCCAAATTTTTCAGCATTTGGGTTTAACCCATTTTTGAATTCCAAATATTCTGATAAATAATGTTCCTCCCATTCCTCAAAGAAATTAGGGAATCTCAGATTTAGAACATTAAGGACTTTTTTATCTTTATTATTTGTCATAGTCATTATTCTTTATCGGGATTAATATCAAACGGCAGAAAGTTGTCACCTTTATTAAAACGGTCAAAATCTGAACTAAACAAGCGATCTTGAATGATTCGGTATTTTTCAAATTCTGCTTCAGCAAATTTCTTGGCAAACTCAGCCGTTACTTTGCCTGCATCGGTAAGGATTGCATCACCACTTGCTTCCAGAATGAGATCAATACGTTTTGCCCAATCTTCCATCGTCATAGGTATATGACGCTTTGCCATACGCTCTGCCATGTCCAGAACTGCATTTACCAAACGTCCCATATCTTCCAATTCTATACCTTTTAGGTAGTTCTTGGCAATACTTACATCAGTCTTGACTATTTTCCCGTCTGGAGCATTCTCCCAGGTAGTCAGTCCCATGTGTTCTTTTTCAGCATTGGCTCTGTTCACAATCAGTTCTGCTGCTGTCTGGCCGTGTACCGCATAATGCATCTTGTTCTGAACCTTCTTGAAAAATAACTTTGTGGTTGGAGCATCACGGTTATAATCAATAGCTGTAGCGTAAATGTCAGTAAGTTTTTGATAAAACCGGCGTTCACTGAGACGGATCTCACGGATTTCAGCCAGTAAGTGCTCAAAATAGTCCTCACCGATAAATGATCCATTTTCCATACGTTTCTTGTCTATCACATAACCTCGTATAGAGAATTGACGGATGACTGAGGTACACCATTGGCGGAATTGTGTGGCTCTGATACTGTTTACCCGATACCCTACAGATATAATGGCATCCAAATTGTAGAACAGGGTCTTTCTGTTGACTTGACGTTCACCCTCTGTTTGAACTACCGAGAAAAACTCGGTAGTTGTTTCTTTCTGTAACTCCTGACTGGCATATATATTCTTCAGGTGCAAACCGATGTTGTCTGTCGAACAATCAAATAAGGTTGCCATAGCTTTCTGCGTACACCAGATAGTATCATTCTGATACACCACCTGTATGCCATCTTCCTTGCCCTCAATAGCGAAGATTAGGAATTCTGCCGTACTGTTTCTTATCTCAAACCGTTTTGCCATTATACCTCCACTTATTCAACTAGTCCCAATTCTTTCAAATATACCTCAATCTCTTTGTCCAGTTCGGCACGTTTGGCTTCAAGTTCTTTGATTTCTGCCATTACGGCCTTGATGTCGATAGGTTCTTCTTCCTCAAAGGTATCAACATACCGGGGGATATTCAGGTTGTAGTCATTGTCGGCCACTTCTTGTAAGGTGGCAAGATGACTGTACTTTTCTATTTCCTTACGGTCACGGTAGGTTTCAACAATCTTCTGTATATGCTGTGGACGAAGCTTGTTTTGAGTCTTTACTTTTTCAAACTCCTTGCTTGCGTCAATGAATAGGATATTGTCATCTTCCTTACGGCATTTCTTGAAGACAAGAATACAGGTCGGAATACTTGTACCATAGAAAATGTTAGCTGGCAATCCTATAATGGCATCTATGTAGTTTTTCTTTTCTATGAGGAAACGACGGATAACACCTTCTGCGTTTCCACGGAACAATACACCATGAGGAGCAACACAAGCCATTGTACCGCCTTCATTCAAGTGGTAAATCATATGTAAAATGAAAGCGTAATCGGCTGTTTTCTTCGGTGCGAGTCGTCCGGCCTTACTGAAACGGTCATCATTATTGAACTTGTCAGCTGCACTCCATTCAGCAGAGAACGGCGGATTTGCGACTACTGCATCGAACTGGGTATCGCCGAAAGCATCCCATTCTAGTGTATCACCGTTTTCTATCTTGAAGTTACTGAACTTGATTCCGTGAAGAAGCATATTCATACGGGCAAGGTTATAGGTAGTCGGATTCTTTTCCTGCCCGTAAATATATACTGCCTTTCCTATACTTGCAGCACGTAACAACAACGAACCGCTGCCACAAGTAGGATCATACACATTGCGCAAGCGCTGGTGGCCGATAGAAACAATCTCCGCCAATATACGACTGACTTCCTGAGGTGTATAGAACTCTCCTGCTTTCTTTCCGGCTCCAGCAGCAAATTGGGAAATCATGTATTCGTAGGCATCACCAAGAATATCAATTTCCTGTGAGGCTTCCACACCAAAATCTATATCATCCAAAGCAAGAAGCACATTGCTGACCAATGTATTCTTGTCGTCAGCGGTCTTACCCAACTTTGGAGAAGCCAAATCAATATCAGAGAACAGTCCTCCGAAATCCTCTTCACTGTCCTGTCCAAGGGTACTGTCTTCTATGCGTTTCAACGAACGTTCCAGCATTGGCAGGATATTTTCTTTCCGTTTGATTGTGTCTATCACAGATGAAAACAGATATTTGGGCTCTATAAAATAACCGATATTTTCCAGGCACTGGTTTTTGACCTCTTCTTGTAACTCCATTGCATCGGTATCGGTCATATCCCACAATTCTTTAAAAGTGACTTCGTCATCTTCAAGTGCACTGTTGGCGTATTTCTCTATTTTTTCCGACAAGTATTTATAAAAGATAAACCCCAAGGTAAAATACATAAAGTCGCTTGCCGACATATTGCCACGCAAACGGTTTGCGACCTCCCAAAGCTGGTCACGGAGTTTCTGTTGTAATTCTTCGCTCATATTATTATGCCGATAGTTGTAACGTTGTTCTTATTTTATTCACACAAGATTCAATTTGCATCACAAAGTTTTTGCGATTCCATATATCATCTTTTTTCTCACGAACCTTATTTTGCAGTTCATTCAGCTTATCGTACTTCTGTTTATAATCATGATGTTCCTTGCAATACTTCTCTCGTACTTCATATTCAGGTACATATTTACCGGTTTCATTCTCTTTCTCCTTTTTTAATTCCATAATTGCATCATTGTGAGGCTTGCAGAATCGTTCTAATGTCTCAATTTCATCTTCTAACTGGGTTGTTTCTATTTGACGTCGTTCAACTTCAGCACCTATTTCTTCAATTTTTCTTATAAACGATGGCAGTAACCCAATGTTTAAGTCTTTAATCATTTGAATATCTTGCGCAACCTCTGGGAAAAGATCAGATAGAGCCTCTAAGTTGGAAAGGAAATCTAAAGCTCCAGAAATCTTTTCTGCTTGCTTAGCAATCTCCATTTCATGGGGATATACTTTATATTTTGCTTCTTCCGATTGATTTATGTTACGTATCGTTATTAATCCATCTATTTGTTTCTTGAGCTTAAGGATAGAAAATGCCATTGACGGATTCTGAGCAAAACGCTTCAATCCAGCCATCATCATTTGTATCTCATTTGTAATCCATTTACGCACAAAAGAAGAAGTGTCCGTAGCCGCTTCATTGGTAGTTCTTGCCACGAAATCGAGCGCAATGTTCCAACTGTCAGGCTTAGGATCATACATTCTTGTGTAACGAATGATATCAGCCATATTTGCATAATAGTAAGAGACCATCATGGAATACGGTAAAATGTCTATACCTTTATATGTCAAATTAACAAAGAAATAGGATGACATCCCGTATCCAAAATTAGTTTTTAGTCGGAATTGTACATCGTTGTTTAAATCATAAACATAATCAGTCCAACCAATATTCTCAGATGAAAACATTCGATTATTATCATCTTGCTTCAAAAGCTGAAGCTTCCTATGATAACAAAAAGCTTGGATATAACGTATTGCTTCCTTTTCGTATGCTCTTTTTAGTGATTGTGACATTTGTTCTTCATTATCGCAATCACGTAATTTGCTTTGATATTCTTGATAAGTGTAACTAGTTGGATAACCAGCTCCTCCAATATAAGAAGTTGAATATGACCATGGATGACAATAGTTAAAGCCACGGGGCGCACATCTAAATTCTCTATCAAAATGCCCCTGCATATCAAGTACTGTCATATTCCTATTTGATACCATGTCCTTTAGTGTCCCCAGCAGTTCTTGGTACTCATTTGTTATGGGTACTTTTGTAAAAACGACATTACCATCTTTTACTGTTCTCACTACACCGATATAGTCTACATTTACTCGATTCATTTTTTATTCCCAACTAAAAGTTCTTATTATACTACGCAACCTATCCATTATCCTTGTCAAAGCCTTTCGGGTCTTAATCAGTCCAAGATGTTTCTCTTTTAAAGCCTTTTGTATGATTTCCGGCTGTTCCTTCTGGAGATAATCGTATTCTTTCAAATAATGAGTCAATACATCAGAAGGAATACCCTCGTCTTCCGATAAAGAGCGTACTGCCTTTTCCCGTTCTGTAGTAATATATTGATTCAATCGTTCTTCCAAATCGCTAGTGCCATCCGCTTTTTTACGTTGCACCATAAAATTCTCCTTATCCTCATCCACATTCTTTTGGATAAAACCGTCAATGAGTTTCGCCTTGCTACGCATTTCTGCATCTTTAATCATTGTGTCAATGATATGCTGACGGTGATCTGCATAATCGGCACTATATGGGTCAAGTTCAGCAATGAGTTCAAGTATATAAGCTACATTGATAACATCACTATGTAGAAGTTCCAGACAGAAATCCACATCCTCCAAACCTTGATTATTTCCGTAAGGGACAGGTTCTTCGGCAACTACAGATGGACTGGCAGGTGTATCGATAAATCCGACAGTAATGTCGAGATATTTACTTTTGTAGTCATTAAATTGCTGTTCTGTCATTCCAAGATCTTCCGCATCTTCATTGTAATCTTCATATATTTGGATTTCAGCATGTTTACGGATAATATCACGGAATGCCAGTACAAAGTCTTTTTTGTCTTTTTCGCTTTGCAGAATGTCAATACAACTTGGATTAGGGTATTTTTTTAAAAAATCCGATGCCAACTGTATGTATTCTTTTTTTACTTCCTCGTATGGCGGCCTTATAATATCCTCCAGGTTGTTGGAATTGCTGAACAGCTTGATTGCCGTATCTACATTGGATTTCAAATCACGGAAACATACAATTTTGCCGAATCTTTTTCTCTCATTCAATACGCGGTTTGTACGGCTAAAGGCTTGTAGTAAAGAGTGATATTCCAAATTTTTATCCACATAAAGCGTATTCAGTTTCTTGCTGTCAAAACCGGTAAGAAACATTCCTACAACAAGACAAAGATCAAGCGATTTCATATCCGCTTTCTTCTTTTTCATGCGCAGGTTTATATCATCGTAGTAAGCCCGGAAATTTTCTGTTGTAAATGAAGTGCCGAACATTTCATTGTAGTCGTCCATGATGGCCTGCAATTCGTCAGCTTCTCCAACACTACCACTTACATATTGTCCTGTACCCATTCCTGTCTGTTCGTCATCCTGACTGCCGTTAGCAGCGTATGTAAATACCGCACCTATGCGGATTTTAGGATTCAGAGATTTGAATATCTTATAATAACGGATAAGCATAGGTACAGACTGCACAGCAAATAGTGCGTCGAATTCCCCGTCAAAAGTTGACTTGTTGAAATTATTGAGGATGAACTTTGCTATTTCCTCCATACGGGTGGCATTTTCTTTTTCCACCTCTTCATTTCCATGATAATATTCCACAAGGAACCCCAATACATTTTCATCAGCAATGGCATCTTTGATGAGGTATTTATGCAGACAATTCCCAAAGATTTCTTTTGTGGTATGCCCGTCCACCGCATTCTCCGCAAAGATAGGAGTACCCGTAAAACCGAAAACTTGGGCATTGTCAAAGAACTTCATTATTCGTTTGTGACTTTCCCCAAAGTGGCTTCTGTGGCACTCATCGAATATCATGACAATGCGAGAGTGGCGTATCGCTTCTATCTTGTTGCTGTACCAAGTCTTGCTGACAGCGGCATTGAGTTTTTGGATAGTAGTAATGATAATTTTGGAATTGCTTTGCAGACGTTTTACTAGTTCATCCGTATTGTCTGTACCATCCACCGCACCTGGTTCGAATGCCTCATATTCTGACTGGGTCTGCGTATCAAGGTCGTGACGATCAACAACAAACATCACTTTATCCACATCATCCAGTTCGGAAACGAGTTGGGCTGCCTTGAAAGAAGTTAATGTCTTTCCGGCACCTGTCGTATGCCATATATAACCGTTGTCGTTTGAATTCTTTACTTTATCCAATATCTTTTCTACGGCATAGAACTGATATGGACGGAGAACCATCAAAGACTTATCACCCTCATGTAGCACTATATATTTGCCAATAATTTTTCCGAGTGTACATTTCTCGAGAAAGAACGCAGCAAACATATCTAATTCATTGAATGGATGATTGGAAGCATCAGTCCAGTTGAAGGTAAATTTGTAACCTATATTCGGATTATTTGCAAAATAGCGTGTGTTTACACCATTGGAAATTACAAATAATTGAATGTAATCAAACAAACCGTGAAAAGATGTCTTGTGGTAACGCTGTATTTGATTATATGCCTGCTTGAGTTCCACTCCACGGCGCTTCAACTCAATTTGCACCAATGGAAGTCCGTTAATAAGAATGGTTACATCATAACGGCATTTCTTTCGCCCTTCCACCGTGATTTGGTTGGACACCTGAAACTCATTTTGACACCATTGTTGGCGGTTGAGAAATTCTACCCAAATACGTTTGCCGTCTGCCGTGTCAAGCGGATAGAGATCCCGGAGTTTTTTCGCTTTTTCAAAGCGTGTTCCTCCTTCAAGATAGATAAGTATCTTTTCAAATTCCTCGTTGGTAAACTGAGCACGGCCATGCTCCTCCAACCGCTTACGATTATGTATCTCCAACTGCCGTTTGAAATTGGCTTGAAGATTATCCTCCTCTGCAATCTGGATATACTCATAATCCATTTGCTGAAGTGTGGCGATAAGTCCAGCTTCTAGTGCCGCTTCACTTTGTATTGTCATAATTATGCTTTTCCGTTACTCTTTTGTATTCAGGCCTTTGATAATCTCAATGCCTAATGCATTCTCAATCTTACATATGGTTTCCAACGACATGTTCTTTTTCCCTTTCAATACTTTGGAGATGTATTGTTGGGTGCAGTTCATTTTTTCGGCAAGCATCTGTTGTGTCAAACCGAGTTCCGCCATTCGTTTAGACATGGCAGCTGCAATACCTTGTGAGTATTGCGACCAATTTTTTATATCCTGTTCTGTTTCACATGCAGTCGATATGGAAGTCACAGGTGACATTCTATTTGTCGTCATGTTCATTAGAATACCATTTTAGCTTTGATTGCAAAGTTACTACAAAAGCCTCAATCAAACAACCATCGTGTTGTATTTCTATAACTTAATCCTGCAAAAAAGAAGTGAATCAAACTGTCAACCACTTAAGTAGTTCCAATCTAATAGGAAATCTATTTCATCAGTGTAAAAACGAGAAGCTGTCTTCGTTTGCGGTTATATAAGTCACCAATATAGAACCTATTTTACTTACTCAAGTATTGATATTTACGCGTATATATTTTGTTGTGCTCATTGACTGTGTCCACATCAAGATTCTCCTGTTGATACGAAAACATTCCATGTCATCCTCGCCGTCAAGGAAGACAATACTAAGGGCTCGACATCTATAAGGGGTATCACCAACATTTTGTACAAAAGTAACTCTAAGGTGATATTTTCACAGAAATATACATAAATTAAACCTCTAAGGCTTTTAAACAGCCTAAAAGAGTTAATTTATGTATATAGAATTAGACCTTTAAAGGTCTGTATTCATTTAGACCTAAAGCCATATTTGACTGAAATGAATATTCTCCCAGAAAATTTATGTGTGACCAATTTAAGGGTGACAATAGTTCGTTAAAAATTCGCCAAGCCTAAGCGGCTTTGACGGTAAATAAAATGAGTTCTTTGAAAAGTTTGTCA
>ENA-UERY01001794-UERY01001794.1-human-gut-metagenome-genome-assembly--contig:-NODE-1794-length-12184-cov-2.575039_pt1 | contig 12184 bp, 6 predicted proteins | sample MGYA00242989_ERZ507990 | MGnify/ENA primary metagenome ERZ507990 (study PRJEB26167, sample SAMN06115529) | human gut metagenome | host: Homo sapiens | place: China:Fujian | collected 2015-08-26...
TGGTCGATGATAAAGAGTTTATCCTCGTATTCAATCAGCCAGTAGGTATCGAATAACTGACCGATGATTTTATGTTTTTTTCTTGCATCTTTCGTCAGGAAATGAGAGTCAAGCTGTTCTAAATTCTGCTGCTCATAGATTGGAGCGGTTTCCTGCGGTGTAGATTCTATGTCATGTATTTCTGATACGATTTCTTTAAAATTATTTTCTAATGTAGGTTGTTCAGAATTTATCTCTGCTATTGGCTCTTTGGAAGTATTTGTTTTCGCTTCTGCTGCAAGCGGCTTTGCAAATAAATTTTCTTCCTGCACAGTCAATGGACTTGCACTGGTCTGTTTCATTTTTTCAAAGAAAGCATCCTGACCGCGCCGCCTGATCTCGAAAGGCTCCGGTGTATGTTTTGGAACTGGTGGAATCATTTCTTTCTTTTCTTCTGTCACCGGAACTTCCGGGATAAAATCCCGATGAGAGATTGTATTTCGGATAATCTCAAATAAAGAACGATAAATTTCCTCATTCTGACTGAACCGCAATTCCATCTTAGTCGGATGTACATTGACATCTAAAAGTTCCGAGTTCATCTCAAAGTAAAGCACACAGAACGGATACTGGTGCTGCATCATAAAACCTTTGTATGCCTCCTCAATGGATTTGGCGATCAGTGCACTTTTGATGTAGCGGCCGTTGATAAAATAATTCTCATAGTTACGGTTTCCTCTGGAAATTATTGGTTTTCCAATAAAACCACGAAGCTTAAACAGTTCGGTCTCATGTTCTACTTTCAGAACCGCGGCCGTAATATCTCTTCCATAAATATGGTAAATGAGGTCTTTTTCATTTCCATTTCCTGATGTGTGTAGTTTTGTCTGGCCATTGTTAATAAATTTAAAGGAGACATCCGGGTGGGACAAGGCCATGCGCTCCATCAGGTCACTGATATATCCAGCCTCTGTCTGGGCGGTCTTTAGGAATTTTCTTCTGGCTGGAACATTGTAAAAAAGGTTCCTTACGATAAAAGTCGTTCCTTCCGGCGCCCCGATCTCCTCGTTTTCAACTTCTTTGGAACCTTCGATCACATATCTGGTTCCTGTCAGTTCCTCGTAAGTCTTTGTGATCAGCTCGACCTGCGCAACTGCTGCTATACTTGAAAGTGCCTCACCGCGGAAGCCAAGGGAATGAATACTGAGCAAATCTTCCACACTTCGGATTTTACTGGTAGAATGGCGCAGAAAAGCAATCGGAACCTGCTTCTTCTCGATGCCGCACCCATTGTCTGTAATACGGATAAAAGAGATACCGCCTTCTTTGATTTCGACGGTCACTGCAGTCGCTTTCGCGTCAATCGCATTTTCAACTAATTCCTTTACAACAGAAGAAGGACGCTCTACCACTTCGCCCGCTGCGATTTTATCGATTGTCTCCTGATTCAGTAACATGATTTCCGGCATTTTCAGACACTCCCTTTCTTTCCATCAAAAAACTGCTCTTTACCAGCGGTTTTTGATCTTATTCTGCAATTCGTATAATTTGTTCAAAGCATCGATTGGCGTCATATTGCTCAGATCGACATTCTTCAATTCCTCTAAAATATCATCATCTTTTACCGTGTCAAATAAGGACATCTGTGCGAGATCGACCTCGTCTAATTTTTCTTTTTTCTTTTTCGTTCCGGTCTCGACGGCCAGATTTTTTGTGACAGCGGTGATGTCATTCGCACTTAATTCTTCCACGATCTGTTTTGCACGCTCAATGACGGAATCCGGCACACCTGCCAGTTTTGCCACCTGGATACCATAACTCTTGTCGGCGCCGCCCCGGACGATTTTGCGTAAGAACACGATATCATCGCCCTTTTCTTTGACCGCGATACAGTAATTGTTCACATTGTGAAGCTTGCCCTCTAACTCGGTCAGTTCATGATAATGTGTCGCAAACAGTGTCTTGGCTCCGAGCAGCTTCGGATTGCTGATGTGCTCAACTACCGCCCATGCGATGCTCAGGCCATCAAATGTGCTTGTGCCCCGTCCGATCTCATCTAAGACGAGCAGCGAGTTGCTGGTGGCGTTTCGCAGGATGTTTGCAACTTCATTCATCTCTACCATAAACGTACTCTGTCCGCTTGCAAGATCATCGGACGCTCCAACCCTTGTAAAAATACGGTCAACAATTCCGATTTTTGCAGAAGATGCCGGAACAAAGCTTCCGATCTGTGCCATCAGCACTATGATCGCCGTCTGACGCATGTAAGTGGACTTACCTGCCATGTTCGGTCCTGTGATGATGGAAATGCGGTTGTTGCCGTTGTCTAAATATGTATCATTTGCGATAAACATATCGTTGTTCATCATCTTTTCAACAACCGGATGTCTGCCGTCTTTAATGTCGATCACACCATTTTCGTTAATTTTCGGGCGGCAGTAATTATTCTGGTCTGCCACCACGGCAAGAGAAACGAAGGTATCAAGCTTTGCTACCGCTTTTGCTGTTTTCTGGATGCGGACCACTTCCGCTGCGATCCTGTTGCGCACTTCACAGAACAGATCGTATTCCAAATTGATCAGCTTGTCCTCGGCTCCTAAAATCATATCCTCGAGCTCTTTTAACTCCGGTGTGATATAACGCTCTGCATTGGCAAGTGTCTGCTTTCTCGTAAAGTAATCCGGCACGAGATCCCGATAGGAATTTGTCACTTCCAGATAATATCCAAATACTTTGTTAAATTTAATTTTGAGGTTTTTAATCCCGGTCTTTTCACGCTCTTTTGCCTCTAACTCTGCAAGCCATGTTTTTCCTTCGGTCTTTGCGTGACGGTACTTGTCTACATTTTCGTTATAACCGTCTTTGATAAGACCTCCCTCGCGCACAGAAATCGGAGGTTCTTCCATGATCGATGCATCAATTAACTGATAAAGTTCTTCTAACGGATCCATATCTGTCTGAAGTTCTTTTAAAAGTTCCGTATCAAAATCTTCCAGCAATGTTTTGATTGGCGGGAGCATTCCAATGGAATTCTTAAATGCGATCAGGTCCCTCGGATTTGCGGACATATAAGTCACACGGGTGATGAGACGCTCAAGATCGTAGATTGGGTTTAAGTACTCACGCAGTTCCTCCCTGGTGATCATATGTTTGTTGATGTCTGCGATCGCATCCTGTCTTTTTTCTATCTCTGCCTTATCAATCAACGGCTGTTCGACATAAGAACGCAGCAGTCTTGCACCCATGGCAGTTTTGGTCTTGTCCAATACCCAGAGCAGCGAACCACGTTTCTGTTTTTCACGCATTGTCTCTACCAGTTCCAGATTTCGTCTTGTGGAACTGTCAATGATCATAAATTTGCCGGTAGAATATGGATGGATGGCAGAAATATGATCCAGATTGTTTTTCTGTGTCTCATAGAGATATTTTAACAATGCCCCTGCTGCGATCGTTCCATATGCATAATCGTTTAAGCCAAGCCCCTCCAGACTGTTGACATGAAAATGTCCTTTTAAGGTTGTCTCCGCCGTCTCATCGCTGAAGTACCATGCATCCAGAGAATAAATGGTAATTCCGAGACGATGACGCATGTCTTCCAGATCCACGCCACTCATATAAAAGCTCTCATTGCAGACAATCTCGGAAGGCGCAAATTTATTGATCTCATCGATCAGCTTCCGCTCGGAGTCCACTTCCGTGACATAATAGTCGCCGGTGGAAACATCCGCAAGGGAAATCCCATATTTATCTGCCAGATAGACAATGCACATAATGTAATTGTTTTTTGATTCATCCAGAGCCTGGATATCCATATTCGTTCCAGGCGTTACAACACGGATGACCTCTCTTTTTACAATTCCTTTTGCAAGCTTTGGATCTTCCACCTGCTCACAGATCGCCACTTTATGTCCATTGGCTACCAGACGGTTTAAATATCCTTCCACCGCATGATATGGGATACCGCACATCGGCGCACGTTCCTCCATACCGCAGCTTTTTCCGGTTAATGTCAGCTCTAACTCTTTTGACACTAACACGGCATCATCAAAAAACATCTCATAAAAATCGCCGAGACGGTAAAATAAAATACAATCTTTATATTCTTCTTTGGTCTGCAGATAATGCTGCATCATTGGTGTAAATTCTGCCACTTATGTTACTTCCTTCCATTGCGCCTGTTTATCATGCGCAATTATCTGATTCTTCTGACTGCGATCCCCTTATTGGAAAGGCTGATATTTTCGAATGACCGCCTCCGCCACCTTCATGCCGTCCATTGCCGCAGAAGTGATCCCTCCGGCATATCCGGCTCCCTCTCCGCAGGGAAACAACCCTTTCAGGCAGACGTGTTGCAGCGTATCTTTGTCTCTGACAATACGCACCGGAGCCGATGTACGGGTTTCGACCCCGATCATGGTGGCTTCGTTGGTAAGGAAACCGTGGCTGTACTTTCCGAATTGCTGGAAACCTTTGCTCAGCCGGTCTGCGATGAACGGCGGCATCCAGAAGTGCAGAGGCGATGATACCAGTCCGGGAGCATACGAACTTTCCGGCAGGTCGTAGCTGAGCTTTTTCTTTGTAAAGTCTGCCATGCGTTGTGCCGGTGCTGTTTGCTTCATGTTGCCCTGCTGCCAGCAAAGACGTTCCAAAGCTTCTTGAAAGTACATCATGTTGAGTTGGGAATTGCAATCCGAAAGTCGAGCGTCGGCCGCACTGTTTTGTTGCACAGCCCATTCTTCATTCATCATTCTTAATTCTTCATTCCCCAAGTCTTCCGGGCGCAGCTCCACCACCATTCCCGAGTTGCTCCACCGGGAACCCCGGTTGCTGGGGCTCATGCCGTTGACTACTATTTGCCGGGGACCGCTGGCTGCCGGAACGACAAAGCCTCCGGGGCACATGCAGAAGCTGTACACGCCTCTTCCGTCCACCTGGGAGACAAAGCTGTACTCGGCGGCGGGCAGGAATTTGCCGCGTCCGTTGCGGTTGTGGTATTGTATCCGGTCTATCAGGGAAGCGGGATGTTCCAGGCGTACTCCTACGGCGATGCCTTTGGCCTCTATTTCCACCCGGTTGGCTGCAAGCCAGCGGTATACATCCCGTGCAGAGTGTCCGGTGGCGAGTATTACAGGACCGAGGAGCGTTTGCCCGGTATTGGTTTCGATGCCTTTCACTTCATCGTTTTCAATGATAAGGGCGTCCATGCGTGTCTCAAAATGCACTTCACCGCCACAATCGATGATTGTATTCCGCATATTTTCTATGACCCGCGGCAGTTTGTCGGTTCCGATATGGGGATGGGCGTCTACGAGTATGGAAGACGAAGCGCCATGCTGGCAGAATACGTTCAGTATTTTATCTACGTTTCCCCGCTTTTTACTGCGGGTATAGAGCTTGCCGTCCGAATAGGCTCCCGCGCCGCCTTCTCCGAAACTGTAATTGGATTCCGGGTTGACGGTCTGCTCCCTTCCTATCAGGGCAAGGTCTTTTTTGCGGTCGCGCACATTCTTTCCGCGTTCCACTATGACGGGGCGCAAACCAAGCTCTATCAGACGCAAGGCGGCGAACAGCCCGCCGGGGCCGGCTCCTACAACAATGACTTGCGGCTTGTCCGACACATTATGATAGACGGTTTCCTGATACTCCTTCTCTTTCGGCATCTCATTGAGATAGGTGCGCACGGTCAGGTTTACGAAGATGGTCCGTTGGCGTGCATCGATGCTGCGTTTCAGAATTCGTGTGGCCGTAATGTCGCGCGCGTTCAGCCCTTTCTCTTGTATGAGGTATTCTTTTATGCGTTGTTCGTTGGCCGCGATTTCAGGCAACACGCGTAATTGGTATTCTTGTATCATTGGTTTTCTTTCTGTATACTATATAATAATGTGTATTAATCCGTATGCCCTGCGGCAAAATCACTCTGGGACGGATTTAGCCGAACAGTGCCCGGAACGCTTCTTCCACCTTTCTCACCGGTATCAGCTCTATCTTTAATTTGGAGGTATTCAGTCCCTGCAAATTGTATTTTGGTAATATAAACCGTTTGAAACCGAGCTTTTCCGCTTCGCCGATGCGTTGCTCAATCCGGTTTACGGGGCGGATTTCACCGGACAGCCCTATTTCTCCCGCCATACAGATTTCGGGTTCGATGGCGGTATCCATGTTGCTGGACAGAATGGCGCTGATAACGGCCAGGTCGATAGCGGGGTCGTTTACTTTCAGCCCGCCGGCGATATTGAGAAAAACGTCTTTCTGGGCGAGTTTGAAGCCGACGCGCTTCTCCAGTACGGCGAGTAACATATTCATTCTCCGTATGTCGAAACCGGTGGCGGAGCGTTGCGGGTTTCCGTATACGGCGCTGCTGACCAATGCCTGCGTCTCTATCAGGAACGGTCGTACGCCTTCTATGGCTGAGGCGATGGCTATGCCGCTCATCCCTTCATGGTCTTGGCTGAGAAGCAGCTCCGAAGGATTGCTTACCTGCCGCAGACCGTCCTGCCTCATTTCATAGATGCCCAGTTCGGCGGTGCTTCCGAAGCGGTTTTTGATGCTGCGCAAGATGCGGTACATATAATGCTGGTCGCCTTCAAATTGAAGTACGGTGTCTACGATATGTTCCAGTACTTTAGGCCCGGCAATGCTTCCTTCTTTGTTGATATGCCCGATGAGGATAACCGCCGTATGCGTCTCTTTGGCAAAGCGCAGGATAGAGGCGGAGCACTCCCTGACTTGGGCTATGCTGCCCGGAGAGGATTCGAGCGTCTCCGTGGAAATGGTCTGTATGGAATCTATTATGACTAAATCGGGATGTGTGTTCCTGATATGTACATAAATCTGTTCCAACGAGGTTTCACAGACAATCAGGCAGTCGCAGGACGTACTTGACAGGCGGTCGGCACGCAGTTTTAACTGCCGGGCGCTTTCTTCCCCGGATATGTAAAGGATGCGTTTCTCCGGTATGCGGAGTATGGTTTGCAGTACCAGGGTGGACTTGCCGATACCCGGTTCGCCGCCTATCAGTACGAGCGAGCCCTGCACCAGCCCGCCGCCCAGCACACGGTTCAGTTCCGCGTCATGCAGGTCGATGCGGGGTTCGTCATCGGCGGCAATCTCGTTTAATGTTACGGGTTTTGCTTTGGCTGTTTCTATGCCCGATACCGGACGCTTGTTTACTGCTTCCTTGCGTACAATCTCTTCTACATAGGTGTTCCACTCTCCGCACGACGGGCATTTACCTACCCATTTGGGCGATTCCTGTCCGCAGTTGCTACATACATATACCGTCTTTTCTTTTGCCATAAAAAGAACTTCCTTTAGAATAATTGCCCAAAGGTACGATTTTTCGTTTCAGAGCCGGCGGTGTGTCACAGAGTTTTTTTATATTTGTTCTCAGAAATATAAAACGGAAACCATGATAGAAGATATTCTTAAATACAATAAGCAGTTTGTAGAGAACAAGGGATATGAGAAGTATATCACCAACAAATATCCCGATAAGAAAATCGCCATCTTATCTTGTATGGATACCCGTCTGACGGAATTGCTTCCGGCGGCTTTGGGTATCAAGAACGGTGATGTCAAGATGATAAAGAATGCGGGCGGAATCATTTCGCATCCTTTCGGCAGTGTCATACGCAGTCTTATGGTGGCTATCTATGAATTGGGGGTGAAAGAGGTGATGGTCATTGCGCATTCCGATTGCGGTGCATGCCATATGAGCAGCGCCCAAATGATAGAACACATGAAAGCGCGCGGTATCAAGCAGGAGACGATAGATATGATACGTTTCTGCGGGGTGGATTTCGACTCGTGGCTTTACGGTTTCGGCGATACGGAGAAATCCGTCCGGGAGACGGTAAAAGCTATTCTGGAACACCCGCTGATTCCGGAAGACGTGCATGTTTCCGGGTTTATCATAGACTCGATTACCGGAGCCTTGAGCCCTGTGGTGGAATAAACGGTTATGATTATCCGTATGGATGTATACCTTTGACCGGATATTGGCGGGAGCCGTCTTTCTTCTTTCACTGTATCTGCCGCCCTCTTCCCTATGATGAGATAGTATTAAAAGCCTTATAATATAGCATTAAAAGGCTTTTAATACCATATTATAAGGCTTTTAATCATAACTCACCGGTACTCTCATCCCGGCTTGCTTATACAGGCATCCCTGTTATATCGTAATCTCACCTGCAATGGGGCGGTTCATCAGTTCGCGTACCTCTGCGGGAGAGTAGTTGTGTCCTAACAAAAACATCAGTTTGGTCACGGCGGATTCCGTGGTGCTGTCATATCCGCATACTACGCCTGCCTGCATCAGCCGGTAACCTGTTTCATAACGTTCCATTTCCACCGTACCGGCATTGCACTGGGTAACGTTTACGATGACAACGCCCTGTTCGCAAGCGTCATGAAGGCGGCGAAGGAACCATTCCTTCCGGGGAGCGTTCCCTGAACCGTATGTTTCCAGGACCACGGCTTTCAGACCTTTTATGGCAAGAATGGCATCTACCACGCTCTCCTGAATGCCGGGGAAGAGTTTCAGTATGGCAATATCGGTGTCAAGCAGATAATGCGGCCGCAGTTGTCCGTGTGCATTTTCCGTATGTATCTGTACATTGTTATATTTAATATGTATGCCGGCGGAAGCAAGTACCGGATAATTGTACGAGCGGAAAGCGTTGAAGTTTTCCGCATTTATTTTGGTAGTGCGGTTGCCGCGCATCAGGTGATTTTCAAAAAAGATACATACTTCCGGTACGATAGGCCGTCCGCCGGAATGACGGGCGGTGGCTATTTCAATACTCGTCAGCAGGTTTTCCTTACCGTCGGTACGAAGCACACCGATGGGAAGCTGTGAACCGGTAAGAATGACGGGCTTGTTAAGACCTTCGAGCATAAAACTGAGGGCGGATGCCGTGTAGGCCATGGTGTCCGTACCGTGAAGAATGACGAAGCCTGTATATCGATTGTAGTTGTCGCTGATGATGCGTACGAGTTTGCGCCAGGCATCCGGGTCCATATCCGAAGAATCCATAGGCGGATCGAACTGATAGGTATCGATGCGGAACGTAAAATTCTGAAGTTCGGGCACATGCTTCTGTAAATGTTCGAAGTTGAAGTTCTCCAAAGCTCCGGTTTCCGCATTCTCTATCATGCCGATAGTGCCACCGGTGTAAATTAACAAAACGGAAGTGTTATCTGGGGACATACGCTCGATTCTTACATGGTTACTATGCAAAGATAGTGATATATCTCTAAAATAATAGCAAAGTGTTATAAAACTGCGTTCGTATTTTTGCCTTTCCGCTGTGAAAAGTGTGAATCTGTCGGCCGTGATATATACATATTTCTGTCCTTTATGAGGTGAAATTGTATTTTTATCGCAAAAAAGTCATAAAACGTGATAGTTTGAATATTTTTATTGTTACTTTTGCAACACTTATCATAAACGATAGCAGTAAGAGACAATGAACAAGTACTATCAACATACAGTCACATCCATGTGTACCATGACCCTTAGGGGTTGGGGATAGTATTTTGTGTTTCTACGTGTTACACCGATTTTCAGCAGTTTTTCTTATTTAGTTAAAGTCTATACGGGCTATGGCAGCTTGTTTTTGACACATTGTATCAACCGTTTCAATCCGATAAATAGAAATGAAAGTAATAAAATTCGGCGGAACATCCGTAGGTTCCGCGAACAGTATTTTAAGCGTTAAGAGAATTGTAGAGGCTATAAACGAACCCTTAATAGTGGTAGTATCCGCATTGGGCGGTATTACGGACAAACTGATTAATACTTCGAAAATGGCGGCGGCCGGTGACTCCTCTTATGAAAACGAGTTTCGTGAGATTGTCTATCGTCATGTGGAAATGATAAAGGAAGTAATTCCGGCAGGCGAAGCGCAAGTATCGCTGCAACGCCAGGTGGGAGAGTTGCTTAACGAATTGAAGGACATCTTCCAGGGAATTTATCTGATAAAAGACCTTTCGCAAAAGACATCCGATACGATTGTGAGTTACGGCGAACGCCTTTCATCTATTATTGCGGCGCAACTGACGGGCGCTGAATGGTTTGATTCGCGCCGGTTCATCAAAACGGAGAAGAAACATTCCAAGCATGTATTGGATACGGAACTTACCACCTCTTTGGTACGTGAGACGTTCAAGGATATGCCTAAACGCGTATTGGTTCCGGGATTTATCTCTACGGACAAGATTACGGACGAGGTGACTAACCTCGGTCGCGGCGGTTCCGATTATACGGCTGCCATTATAGCCGCGGCATTGGATGCCGATGCGCTGGAAATCTGGACGGATGTGGATGGTTTCATGACCGCCGACCCGCGTGTGATTTCCACTGCCTACACTATCAATGAGCTGAGCTATGTAGAGGCTACGGAGCTTTGTAACTTCGGTGCTAAAGTGGTGTATCCGCCTACCATTTATCCGGTTTGCCATAAGAACATACCTATTATAATAAAGAATACTTTCAATCCCGAAGGAGCGGGAACCGTTATCAAGCAAGAGGTTTCCAATCCGCAGAGCAAAGCCATTAAAGGTATTTCGTCCATTAACGATACGAGCCTGATAACGGTGCAGGGGCTCGGTATGGTGGGCGTGATTGGTGTGAACTACCGTATCTTCAAGGCTTTGGCAAAGAATGGTATCAGCGTGTTCCTCGTATCACAGGCATCTTCGGAGAACTCTACTTCCATCGGTGTGCGTAATGCGGATGCCGACCTGGCTTGCGAAGTGCTGAACGAGGAGTTCGCCAAAGAGATTGAGATGGGAGAGATTTCGCCCATACAGGCGGAAAAAGATTTGGCTACGGTGGCTATCGTTGGCGAGAACATGAAGCATACACCGGGTATTGCCGGTAAGCTGTTCGGTACGCTGGGACGTAACGGTATCAATGTGATAGCCTGTGCACAGGGCGCTTCGGAAACGAATATTTCGTTTGTGGTGGACAGCAAGTCTCTGCGCAAGTCCCTGAATGTTATCCATGATTCTTTCTTCCTGTCGGAATATCAGGTGTTGAACCTCTTTATATGCGGTGTTGGCACGGTAGGCGGCAGTTTGATAGAACAGATTCACAGCCAGCGTCAGAAGTTGATGCAGGAGAACGGTTTGCAACTGAATGTGGTAGGCATTGCCGATGCGTCCAAAGCCATGTTCGGTCGTGAGGGCTTTGACTTGGGACGTTTCCGTGAAGAGTTGGCGGAGAAAGGCAAGGACAGTTCTTTGGATACGCTCCGTGACGAGATTATCGGCATGAACATCTTTAACTCCGTATTCGTGGATTGTACGGCGAGCGCGGGAGTGGCTTCCCTGTATAAAGACCTTCTGATGCACAACGTATCGGTAGTTGCCGCCAATAAGATTGCCGCTTCTTCGGAATACGAAAACTATCGTGAGTTGAAGCAGATAGCCCGCCAGCGCGGTGTGAAATATTTGTTTGAGACAAACGTCGGCGCAGGCCTGCCCATCATCAATACCATTAACGACCTTATCCATAGCGGCGACAAGATACTGAAGATTGAAGCCGTGCTGAGCGGTACACTGAATTATATCTTCAACAAGATAAGCGCGGATATTCCTTTCAGCAAGACCATTAAGATGGCTCAGGAGGAACGTTATTCCGAACCAGACCCGCGTATCGACCTTAGCGGCAAGGATGTAATCCGCAAACTGGTAATTCTGGCGCGTGAAGCCGGTTATCGCATCGAACAAAGCGATGTGGAAAAGAACCTCTTTGTACCCGATGACTTCTTTGAAGGTTCTTTGGATGACTTCTGGAAGAAAGTGCCGAGCCTTGACGCCGGCTTTGAGGCACGCCGCAAGGTGTTGGAAGCGGAAAACAAGCACTGGCGTTTCGTTGCCAAGCTGGAGAACGGCAAGGCATCCGTAGGACTGCAGGAGGTCGGTGTCAACCATCCGTTCTACGGTCTGGAAGGCAGCAACAACATTATCTTGCTGACCACAGAGCGTTATAAGGAATATCCTATGATGATACAGGGTTACGGAGCCGGTGCGGGTGTAACGGCTGCGGGGGTATTTGCCGATATTATGAGTATTGCGAACGTTTAATTAAATGAAGAACGAAGAATTAAGAATGAAGAATTCGGGCTGCGCGATGGTTCTTAATTTATCATTTTTAATTCATCATTCTTCATTCTTAATTCTTCATTTACAAATATGAAAC
>ENA-UERY01001795-UERY01001795.1-human-gut-metagenome-genome-assembly--contig:-NODE-1795-length-12178-cov-2.378564_pt1 | contig 12178 bp, 14 predicted proteins | sample MGYA00242989_ERZ507990 | MGnify/ENA primary metagenome ERZ507990 (study PRJEB26167, sample SAMN06115529) | human gut metagenome | host: Homo sapiens | place: China:Fujian | collected 2015-08-26...
CGCTTGCGATTACGTCGTTCTTCTTCGAGAGGTTGATGAGGCGCACGCCCTGTGTGGCACGTCCCATGACACGACACCCACGAAGTTCTCGTTATCTTCGACCGCGTATTCGTTCCGAACGACCGCATCTTCCTCAACGGCGAGGTTAAGTTCGCCGGCATGATCGTAGAGCGCTTCGCAGGCTATCACCGTCAGTCTTACGGCGGCTGCAAGGTCGGCGTAGGCGACGTCCTGATCGGCGCTACCGCACTGGCTGGCGATATGGCAGGCTCTGCAAAGGCTTCCCACGTCAAGGACAAGCTCATCGAGATGACTCACCTCAACGAGACCCTGTACTGCTGCGGCATTGCATGTTCTTCTCAGGGCACCAAGACCAAGGCAGGCAACTATCTGATCGATCTGCTGCTCGCAAACGTCTGCAAGCAGAACGTTACCCGCTTCCCGTACGAGATCGCTCGTCTGGCACAGGATCTGGCAGGCGGCCTGATGGTTACCCAGCCGTCCGAGGCTGACTACCGCAACCCGGCTCTCAAGCCCTACATCGAGAAGTACCTCAAGGGCGTTGCATCCGTTCCGACCGAGGACCGTATGCGTCTGCTGCGTCTGATCGAGAACATGACCATGGGTACCGCAGCTGTCGGCTATCTGCCCGAGTCCATGCATGGCGCAGGCTCTCCGCAGGCTCAGCGTATCATGATTGCCCGTCAGTCCAACCTCGAAATGAAGAAGGAACTGGCTAAGAAGATCGCTCGCATCCAGTAATCCAGAGCAATTCACAGGCACTCATGGACCATAAACCGTGAGTGCCTGTATTTGCGATACAGTATGAAGGGGGATAACATACACATGCTGCACTGCACCGTGAAGTTCTGCGGCGGCTGCAATCCGCGCCACGATCGCGGCGAATGCTACGGCACTGTGCGTTCCGCCCTTTCGGACGCCGCCTCATTCTCCCTCCCGGAGGAGGGCGCGCATTACGACGTGCTGCTTATCATCCGCGGGTGCACCGGCTGCCCCTACCTCTATGAGGAGATCGAAGCCGACCGCCGCGTTGTCATCACATCGAGGGACGATATGCAGAGCGCAATCGACGAGATCCGCGCTGCCGCGTCGCATTCCGCCGGATAAACGGCGGAAACATTGGCCGCAGGAGGTTTTCCTTCCCCCTGCCCCGGCCAGGATTGCATTAACATTTAGGAGGAGATCAACATGAAGAAAGTAAGCATTATCTCCGCAGAGGAGGCCGCTCTCAAGGTTCAGGACGGCGACACCATCGCTACCGGCGGTTTCGTATCCTGCGCATGCCCGGAGACCCTGTCCAAGGCTCTTGAGAAGCGTTTTCTGGAGACCGGTCATCCGAAGGATCTGACCCTGTTCTTCGCAGCAGGTCAGGGCCACCGCGACGGTACCGGCGGCGACCACTACGGTCACGAAGGCATGGTCAAGCGCGTTATCGGCGGCCACTGGGACCGTGCTCCCCGTCTGGGCGAGCTGGCTCTGAACAACAAGATCGAGGCTTACAACCTGCCGCAGGGCGTCATTTCTCATATGTACCGTGATATTGCCGCTCACAACATCGGCACCATCACCCACGTCGGCCTGAAGACCTTTGCTGACCCGCGCAACGGCGGCGGCAAGCTCAACGACGTTACCAAGGAAGACCTCGTAAAGGTTGTCAACATCGAAGGCCAGGAGCGCCTGCTCTACAAGGGCTTCCCGATCAACGTTGTATTCCTGCGCGCTTCCTACTGCGACGAGTACGGCAACTGCACCGTACATCGCGAGATCGGTCCTCTGGACGTAACCGCAATGGCTCAGGCCTGCAAGAACTCCGGCGGCAAGGTAATCGTTCAGGTCGAGAAGATCGTTCAGGGCGGCTCTCTGGATCCGAAGCTCGTTGCTATCCCGGGCATCTACGTTGACTCTGTCGTCGTAGGTACCGAAGAGGAGAACATGCAGTGCCTCGGCATGCCGTATGACGGCGCTCTGACCGGCGAGTTCCGCATTCCGGTTGACGCTATCCCGCCGATCCCGATGGACGCAAAGAAGATCATCGCCCGCCGTGCTGCTATGGAGCTGCCGAAGGACGCTATCGTCAACCTCGGCACCGGCGCACCGGAGAAGATCGCTAACGTTGCAGCTGAGGAAGGCATTTCCGACAACATGACCCTGACCGTTGAGGCAGGTTCTATCGCAGGCGTTCCCTACGGCGGCACCCAGTTCGGCGCTGCTGCAAACGCAATGTGCATCATCCCGCACAACGTACAGTTCGACTTCTATCAGGGCGGCGGCCTTGACGTTGCATTCCTCGGCCTGGCTGAGACTGCTCCGAACGGCGACCTGAACGTTTCCAAGTTTGGCACCCGTCTGGCTGGTGCAGGCGGCTTCATCGACATCACCCAGAACGCAAAGAAGGTCGTATACTGCGGCACCTTTACCGCAAAGGGCCTCAAGACCGAGTGCAAGGACGGCAAGCTCGTCATCACGCAGGAGGGCGCGAAGAAGAAGTTCGTAAAGCAGGTTGAGCACATCACCTTCTCCGGCGACTACGCGAACGAGGTTCATCAGCCGGTTCTGTACATCACCGAGCGCTGCGTATTCGAGCTGCGTCCGGAAGGCATCACCCTGATCGAGATCGCTCCGGGCATCGACCTCCAGACCCAGATCCTCGACCAGATGGAGTTCGAGCCGAAGATCGCTTATCAGGCAGACGGCACCATCAAGCTGATGGACGAGCGCATTTTCCACGAAGAGCTGATGGGTCTGACCATCGAATAACGGCTATATTTTGTGCATGATATGCAAGCGGCATTTATTATTTTCATGCGAATTATATGAATTTAATATTTGCCCTTGCATTCTGTTCAAGAGTTTGATAAAATATTAACGAACTCAGAAATCAATCGAGTTTTCATCACCGTGCGGCGGCATAGTTTTTTCGCCGCATCAGTAGAAAAGGAGAAACAGCTAAATGAACGTTTACATCTGTTCCGCTGCCCGTACCGCAATCGGCACTTACGGCGGCACCCTCCGCGATGTACACTCCTCCGAGCTTGGCACCGCTGCTGCAAAGGCAGCTATCGAGCGTGCAGGCGTTGACAAGGAAGCAATCGACGAGGTTCTGTTCGGTCAGGTACTGCAGGGCGGCGTAGGCCAGAACGTAGCACGTCAGGTTTGCCTGAAGTCCGGTCTGCCGATCACCACCCCGGCTATGACCCTGAACAAGGTTTGCGCTTCCTCCATGCGTGCCATCTCCCTCGGCACCCAGATCATCCGTTCCGGCGAGAACAAGATGATGCTGGTAGGCGGCTGCGAGTCTATGTCCGGTGCTCCGTACATCTCCCGCGATACCCGCTGGGGTGCTCGCATGGGCGACAAGAAGCTGGTCGATATGATGGTATACGACGGCGTATTTGATGTATTCAACCAGTATCACATGGGCATCACCGCTGAAAACGTAGCTGAAAAGTACGGCATCACCCGCGAGATGCAGGACGAGATCGCTCTCGCTTCCCAGCAGAAGGCTGCTGCCGCTATCGCTAACGGCCGCTTCAAGGACGAGATCGTTCCGATCGAAGTCAAGAAGAAGAAGGAAACCGTTATCTTTGATACCGATGAGCACGTAAAGCCGAACACCACTCTCGAGATCCTCGGCAAGCTGCGCCCGGCATTCAAGAAGGACGGCGGCACCGTAACCGCAGGCAACGCTTCCGGCATCAACGATGCAGGCGCTGCTATGATCATCGCTTCCGAGGAGTTCGTCAAGGCAAACGGCCTCAAGCCGCTGGCTAAGGTTCGTGCCTGGGGTTCTGTCGGCTGCGATCCGTCCATCATGGGCGTAGGTCCGATCGAGTCCACCCGTCAGGCTCTGTCCCGTGCAGGTCTGACCGTTGCTGACCTCGACCTGATCGAGTCCAACGAGGCATTTGCTGCACAGGCTGCTGCTGTTAACCGTGAGCTTGGCTTCGACATGGACAAGGTAAACGTAAACGGCGGCGCAATCGCTCTGGGCCACCCGATCGGTGCAGCAGGCTGCCGCATCACCACCACCCTGATCTACGAAATGATCAAGCGCGACCTGACCATCGGTCTGGCTACCATGTGCATCGGCGGCGGTATGGGCGAAGCTATCATCGTCGAGCGCGACGAGCTCTGCAAGTAAATCTTGCTATAGGGGGCTTCAAAAGCCCCCTATATACCAAAATCAGTTCCGTAGAAACTGAGTTTGGATACCCGAACGACGCCGCCCAAGGCGGCTGAGTCGGGGTGTAAAAACCCACGCGCATGTCGCGGGTTTTTACGAACAGGAACGAGTTCCTGTTCTCATTTGACTCAAACATCCTCCGGATGTTTGTCCGTCTCCGCATGGGGACGATCTCCGAGGGTCAGCCTTGGAGAACATATACTGAAAGGAAGTCTTAAAAATGACTGACGTAGTAATCGAAAAAAAGGGCCATGTAGCGATCGTTAAGATCGAGCATATGAAGGCCATGAACGCTCTGTCCACCGACATGTACGCTCAGCTCGAGGAAGCTTTCGACGAGCTGGCTAAGGATCTGGACAACGTTTACGCTGTCGTTCTGACCGGTTCTTCCACTGTCAACAAGAAGGGCAGGACCGTCAACTCCTTCGTTGCAGGCGCAGACATCTCCGAGATGGCTACCAAGACCTGTGAGGAAGGCAAGCTGTTCGGCAACGAGTCCAACCGCGTCTGCTGGAAGATCGAGAACTTCAAGCGCCCGGTCATCGCTGCAATCAACGGCTTCTGCCTCGGCGGCGGCTGCGAGCTGGCTATGTCCTGCGACATTCGTCTCGCTTCCGAGAACGCAACCTTCGGTCAGCCGGAAGTTGGTCTGGGCATCACCCCGGGCTGCGGCGGCACCCAGCGTCTGGCTCGCCTCGTAGGCGCAGGCAAGGCTAAGGAAATGCTCTACACTGCACGCGGCAACTACTCCGCTCAGGACGCTCTGGACATGGGTCTGGTTAACTACGTATATCCGCTCGAGAATCTGCTCGACGAGGCTGTAAAGCTCGCTGAGGAGATCGCTGCTCAGGCTCCGATCGCTGTTTCTCTGGTCAAGGAAGCTGTCAACGTTGGTCAGCAGACCGACCTGAACTCTGCTCTGAAGTTCGAGGGCAATGTCTTTGCACAGTGCTTCGCTACCGAGGATCAGAAGTACGGCATGGCTTACTTCCTCGACAAGAACCGCGACAAGCCGGCCAAGGAATTCAAGAACAAGTAATTTCCCCTGTGTACATCCGCATGAGGGGGAGCTTCACCGCTCCCCTTCTGCATTGATTTCCGAGAAATCACAATCAAAGAACCGATGAGTGAGTAAGAGAGAGGTTTTATAACATGAAAGTATGTGTATTCGGCGCAGGCAATATGGGCGCACGCATTACGGAAGTTTTCCTGAACGCTGGCCATGACGTCACCATGATCGACATCAAGCCGGAGTTCACCGAGCGCGGCAAGACCGTCATCGCTCATGACTACGACTTCCTCGTAAAGAAGGGCAAGATGACCGAGGAGCGCAAGGATGAGCTTCTTGCTGCCCTCAAGACCACGGTAGACCGCAACGCCGCTGCCGACGCTGACTTCGTCATGGAAGTTATTCTGGAGCGCATGGATCTGAAGAAGGATCTGCTCGAGGATCTGGATAAGATCTGCCCGGAGCACACCATCTTCGCTTCCAACACCTCCGCCCTGTCCGTAACCGAAATGGCTGCATGCATTCCGCACCGTTCGGACAAGTTCATCGGCTGCCACTTCTTCAACCCGGCTCAGATCATGAAGCTGGTTGAGGTTACCCGCGCACTTCAGACCTCGGATGAGACCTTCCAGACCGCGTTCGATCTGATGGCTTCTCTGGGCAAGACTCCGATTGCCGTTCACGAGGGTCCGGGTTTCGTTGTTAACCGCATTCTGATCCCGATGATGAACGAGGCTATGGGTATCGTTGCTGACGGTATCGCTTCCCCGGCTGACATCGACGTTGCTATGCAGCTCGGCGCCGGCATGAAGTCCGGTCCGCTTCACACTGCTGACCTGGTTGGCCACGACGTTAACCTCGCTATCATGGAGACCCTGTACCACGAGACCGGCGACCCGAAGTACCGTCCGCATCCGCTGATGCGCAAGATGGTTCGCGCAGGCTGGCTCGGCGTTAAGACCGGCAAGGGCTTCTTCGAATACGACGGCCCGTTCGGCAAGGAGATCGTCAAGTAAATACAGTATTTTACTGAATTTTACGCAACAGAAAAGACTGCTTTGCACAGTGCACAGCAGTCTTTTTCTTTTGTGATAATATTTTCTCGTGCGTTTTTGTCTATTTTGCATAATCAACCTCATATATCTTTGTTGTAAACGACAAAGTTGCTGAAATCATATGGTTTTTCGACTTTAAATGCGTTATAATATTAACAAATTGGGAATAATTTATCAGCAAGCGCTGCGGACATCATAAAAGCTGCCAAATCTGCGCATAATGCTGCCGGAATTGCGTAACGAGTCCTCTTGAGCCCGAGATGTCCGGCATATAGGCCTATGGTATAAATGCTTGTTTCCGACGATCCGAGCATGACTGCTGCGACGCGGCCGACATAGCTGTCCGGTCCCGCAGTACGGATGAGTTCGCTCCCGAGCGCAAGTCCTCCCCCTCCGCTGATTGGTTTGAGCAGCGCGAGAGGAACGCACTCCTGCGGGATGCCGAGCAGATGGAACAGCGGCGCCAGCCACGCTGACGCAAGATCGATTGCGCCGGAAGCGCGCAGCATATATACTGCCGTCAGCATACCGATCATCGTCGGCAGAATGCCGACAGCTGTCTGCATTCCCTTTTTAGCCCCTTCTATGAAAACCGGAAATACTGCCGTTCCTCTGTATACAGCGTACATTGCCGTAAAGGCAAGCAGGAACGGTACGACCGCCGCCTGTATGGTTTGCAAGGCATAACCTTCTTTCCTTAAACCGCAGGCAGCACTATTTTTGATACGCAGCCTTCTCAGACGGAAAAACTGCACGGCCTGCCCTGCACAGCAGGAGCGCTGTCGCAACCGATACGATGGAGGCACCCCATACCGGCAGCATAATGTCAAACGGTTCCTGCGCCCCGCAGGCTGCCCGCACTGCGGCAACTGTGGACGGCACGAGCTGAATGGAAGCCGAATTGAGCACGATCAGTGTCAATACAGCGTCCGAAGCCGTATCGCTGCCGGACAATTTATGCAGTCGCGACGCGGCACGCAGACCAAGCGGAGTGGCGGCGTTCGATAGGCCCAGCAGATTTGCCGTGACATTCGCGCTCACCGCCTGCATCGCTTCGCTGTCCTCAGAGGCTTTTCCGAACAGCGGACGCAGCACCGGCATCAAGAACCGCGCGATAATATGGGTCAATCCGCTCTGCTGCATCAGTTCCATAATGCCGCTCCAGAAGCACATCAGTCCTGCGATGCCGATCGCAAGCGTTACTGCGCCTGCGGCCCCTTCTGTGAGCGCGGCGGATACCTCAGACAGCCGCCCCGTCACTGCTCCGCAGACAAACGCGAGGGTGAGAAATGCGGCCCACAGCACGTTCAGCATACCATGCTGTCCCCCCTTTCGACGCGAAATCCTTTGACGGATCGTGTATAGATGAAATGGAAAAAGAAATGAAATTGAAGGAGTGTTTTAACATGAAATCCACCGGTATTGTCCGTAAGGTTGATGAACTCGGCCGTATCGTTCTTCCGATCGAGCTGCGCCGCACCATGGGAATCGACGTCAAGGACGCACTCGAAATCTACGTTGAGGGCGACACCATCATGCTCAGAAAATACGAGCCGTCCTGCGTATTCTGCGGCAACGCAAAGGATATTATCCACTTTAAGGGTAAGAATGTTTGCAGCACCTGCGCTCGCGAGCTTGGAATGCTCTGATACACATACCTATTCCGTTTATATGGGATTATTTCGCTGCGCGGAGTTGCCCCTTTTCAAATCTGCGGAACCGGCTTCCCTTCTGGGCGGCCGGTTTTGTTTTGCGTGCGCGATGCACGCGAAGCAGCTGCCCCCCCTTTTGCGCGCTTCCTCGCGGTATTTATCCCTCGTTGCATTGCCGCCGCGGATATGCCGCTCGCTTTTGTTACGCAGCAGCACCGCCTGCACCTCGGCGTACAGCACGGCGTTCTGCCGCTTGAGGCGCGTGGTAATATCCTTATGTACCGTCGATTTCGATACGCCGAATCGCGCAGCGGCCTGACGCACCGTCGCGCCGCTGTCGACCATATAATGCGCGAGTGCTATCGTTCTTTCCTCGGGTAAGCCTTTCACCATCGTCCCCCCTCATCACTGCCACTTTATGAGGCGGTGACGCCGGTTAGAACTCCCCTGCGCATAGAAAAAACCGGAGTACAGGCCGTTTTCGTGCCCGTATTCCGGTTTTCTGTTACTCGACGCGAAGCGCATGTATCCCCTTTGTGTGATAATCGAGCAGGCGGTTCATGCACACGCGCACCTCACGCGGTCTTACGCGATTTTTAAGGATCTGGATGATGCCTCCCACGAGATTATCTGCCATGATCTGCGCGAGCAGCAGCGCGTTCTCCTCGTCCGCAAGCAGCGGTTCGATCTGTTGCGCGATAAGCGCGACCATCGTCGGACGCAGATGCTCGTAGCGTGTGCCCTTGCCCTGCTCCATGATGAGCAGCAGACTAAGGATCTCCTCCTGCAGCAGGAGTTGGAACTCGCGCGAGTCCGCGATATTGGAAAAGCGGCCGCTGCGCGAGCGCAGGATCAAATTTTTCAGTCCTTCCGCTGCACTGTCCGTCAGCTCGTAGAACAGCTCCTCCTTGTTTTTGAAGTAGTGGTACAGGTTTCCCTTGCTGATATTCACCTTGTCCGCGATCATCTGCATCGAGGTGCGGTCATAGCCGCGCTGCAAAAACAGATGCTCGGACTCAAGGAGAATCCTGTGCCGCAGCTCATCCTTCAGTACCTGCATGTTCTTCACCCGTTCATTCTGAAAATTCAGCCGAAAAAGGAACGGTCTCTCATGCTGAAACCGTTCCTTCGCTCGTTTTACGGCTTATTTTGCGCTCTCAAGCGCCTGTCGAACGCCCTGCGCGAGCTGATCCGAGCAGCTCGTACCGCGTCCGTTGCAGGAAATACCGCGGAAATAGCCCTCGATCTGATCGACCGTCATGCCCTCGACAACGCGGCTGATGGCCTGAAGATTGCCGTTGCAGCCCGTAAAGCTGACGTTGTGCACGGTATCACCCTCCAGATCGAACGAAATTCGCATCGGGCAAACCCCATGCGGCTTGTAATCAAAATGCTGCATCCTGTTCCTGTCCTCCTAAGTTAAAAAAGCGTGCGGATATGGTCCGCGGCCTCAAGGAAATCGTGCGCCTCGAAGCAGCCTACCTCGCTCTCGGGGCGTTCCTTGTGCGTCCAGTTGAGCCAGATACCGGAAATACCGGCCCCATGTGCGCCGCAAACATCATGTGTGAAGTTGTCGCCCACCATGAGCGCTTCGTCCGACTGCACGCCGCATTTGCGCATAGCGAGATCAAAGATCGTGCGGTGCGGCTTGTCAATGCCGGCCTCCTCGCTCGTTACAAGATAGTCAATGCGCTCGGAAAGGCCGAGGCGCATGAGCTTTTCCATCTGAATATCCGCAAGCATATTGGTGACGACGGCAATCCTGATGCCTCGCGCGTGAAGCTCGTCCATAAACTCGGGAGCGCCCGGACGCACAGTCATTTTCGCGAACACGGCATCCCAGTAGACGGCAGCCGCTTTTCGGGCATACGGAACGGCATTCAGACCCATGTTTTCCAGCGCACGCTGCGCAAACAGCACGCGGTCGTGGATCGGCGGCATATCCGGCTGCTCGGCGGCGAGCTGCTTTCTTGCGCTCAGAAACGCGGCGTCGAAGCCGTGTCCGGCCTCGCCAAAGGTCTCCTGTGCCCACTTTTCCATGCACTCATAGGCGTAACGGTCACCAGCCTGGAAGCTCGTATAGAGCGTATCGTCCAGATCAAAAAATACTGCTTTCAGCTTGCTCACACACGCACCTCACTTGAGCTCGTCGTTATAGACAGCACGGCTGCCGCCGACGAACTTGGGTCTGCGGCGTGCGCAGACGAGCGGCGCTTCTCCGATCTTCTTCGTCTCGATGCGCAGCGGTACAACGACCGGCTTGATGTGCATGCCGATCAGCGTATTGCCGACATCCATGCCTGCGGATGCGGACTGTCTGACGCTCTCGACGGCCACCGGTTCCTCAAAGCGCTTGTATGCGGTCGTGCCGAACGAGCCGCCCGCCTTGGGCTGCGGGATGACATTGACCTCATCAAGACCGAACTTCTCTGCCGCTGCGCGCTCAACGATGAGCGCACGGTTCAGGTGCTCGCAGCACTGCGCCGCGAGGAACAGACCGTGCTTCTCGATCACGCTGTAAATGCCCTCAAACACAGCCTCAGCGACCTCAACGCTCGAATGCGTGCCGATCTTTTCGCCGCAGACCTCGCTCGACGAGCAGCCGACAACGAACAGATCACCTACGCGCAGCTTTGCCGCCGCGCAAACCTCCTCAGCTGCTCTGGCAGCCTGTTCTCTGATCTCAGAAAGTTCCATAGTTATTCTCCTTTACCGGCGGAATACCGCCGTGAGTTCTATTTGCGGCCGGGAGCACGCTTTCTGTGACCGGCCGCCGCCTGTTTATCCTATTATACTACATTTTCCGCGTCTTGTTAAGCACCCTGCGGTTTTTTCATAAATTCTCTCCATTCTCCCTTGCAAAACCGCGCGGCGCGGCCTATAATCTTTTTTAAGAGAACAGTTCTGCGGCAGCGAGCCGCATGGAAAGGAAGAAAACGTTATGCATGACGATCTGACGGCGCAGGATATTGCGATGATGCAGAAGGAGCTTGACCACCGCAAGCTGGAGCTGATGCCCGAGCTGATCGAAGAGGTCAAGCGAACCCGTGCGTTCGGTGATCTGAGCGAAAATTTTGAATACAAGGCCGCAAAGCAGGCACAGAACCGCAACCGCAGCCGTATCCGCTATCTGGAGCGCATGATCAAGTCGGCGCATGTGATCGAGGATAAGGCCGGTGCGGACGAGGTCGGTCTGTTCGACAAGGTCGAGCTGCTGTTCGAGGACGACGAGGACACCGAGACCGTGCAGGTCGTTACAACTGTGCGGTGCGATCCGCTGAGCGGCCGCATCAGCTGCAAGGCGCCGCTCGGCAAGGCGCTGCTCGGCCGCAAGGCCGGCGATGAGGTAAGCGTCACCACCGAGGAGGGCGGCAGCTACACGGTCAGGATCAAATCGATCACCAAGGAAGAGGACAACGGCGACGGTCCGATTTTGTAAGCAGTCTGCCGGTTTTTCGTGAAAAAGAGGGGATAAGATGCCAGTGGCGTGTCTTATCCCCTCTTCCCTTTTTCTTTCGCCCTATCGAATGCTGACCGCCTTCAGATGCCGCGGCAGCGAACCGACCACGACAAGCCTGTTCTCCTCGTCGAGAACGAAATAAATGCGCAGCAGATTTTCCGGATCGTTTCCGACCTTCAAATGCTGATCAAGCGCCGTTTCGCGCTTTTTGCCCTGCGCGTTGGTAAAATACTTGATCTTGTACTGCGCCGGCGTGAACTGAATGGTCATATCGCCGATCGAGGAGACCTCGAACGGACGGCCGTACTTGCGCGAGCAGTTGTCGAGCACCGCGTTCCACGGCAGACGCTCAAAGCGGCTCGACCAGTAGTCCGTCGCGAGAAAATCCAGAGCGTCGCAGATAAGCGGAAGACTGATCTCCCGTGCGCTCTTTTCCTCGAGCATCGCGGCCGCTTTGGGTACAAGAACCACACGTCCGGCAAACTGCCGCTGCACCCAGTCGGCGATCTTCGCGTGCTCGCTCGGACGATCCATACAGCGCCGCAGATAGGCGACCTCCTCCCGGTCCTGAATGGTCTTATGGCGCAGTTTTTCATCTGCCTCCACGACTCTGCGCATCAGCTCATCCTTTTCATTTTCCAGCCGCAGGCGGTACTGTTTTGCGCGGTCAAGCTGCTCTGTCAGGCGTATTTTCTCGTCCTCCAGTGCAGAAATCCTGCTTTTATATGCGGCTGCATCCTGTTCGAGCCTGTGTCGGAATCTCTCTTCCGCCGCCTCGCTGAGCCGCAGCGCATTCTG
>ENA-UERY01001800-UERY01001800.1-human-gut-metagenome-genome-assembly--contig:-NODE-1800-length-12153-cov-2.389864_pt1 | contig 12153 bp, 15 predicted proteins | sample MGYA00242989_ERZ507990 | MGnify/ENA primary metagenome ERZ507990 (study PRJEB26167, sample SAMN06115529) | human gut metagenome | host: Homo sapiens | place: China:Fujian | collected 2015-08-26...
TTCCGATAGATTCTCGCATGCGATCAAAATGAAATCCAGACTTATCATCACTAAATAATATAGTTTTCTCATGTTTTTCATATTAGATTCAGACCACTAATATACGTAACTTTTTGAAATACGCCAACTGCACAAGTTTTCCTAAGCGCACAATCGGAATTCACGAGAAGTACTACTTCCTTGGCCTATGAAGTATATCTCTTAGGGATACAGTGCTTATTTTCCACATAGTTATTGTACATTTTTCCAAATGCATTTAAAACCTCATTATCTGTCTCCCAAAACACGTACGTGTTTTCACAAATTCTCGTACATGTTTCCGGAAAAACACGTACATGTTTTTCCGGAAACATCATCAACTTTTTATCAATCTGATTATAAAGACATTATCAATACGTATATTTTAAATACTTACTGTATTTTTCACTATCAACAAAACACCTTATGGTTATGATTTTTGAAGCCCCAAGAAGGCTTTATTTACGAGCTTATCGACTTCCTTATACAGCCGTTGTATTTCCTTTGTATCCAATCCATTTTGTTCCCACTCCGTCTTATGAGCGTCGAATAAATCGAAAATCCGGTTCTCTACCGCACGAAGCTGTTGGATATAACCAGATTGGTCATCATTCCATAACAGTTGCCAATGCAAATACTTTTGGCCGTTGCCACGATGTATGGAGTAGACATTCTTCTGTAATTGAACGGAGTACCAATCTAATAGGGCTGTTTTATAGGATGCGTCGTAAGTAACCAAAGTGCTTTGCTCCTTTCCCATTTTCACCCAAAGAGGAATAGCGACAGAGGTAGGAGGATATCCCAAGGCAGTCCACATCGTTGTCAATTCCGGATTCATACCGGATTTTACGCCTTGGATTACGATAGAAGCCGTACTTTCTAGACGGGGGATGAAATCCTGCTCCACAAACCAGCCTGTACGATTGTTCGGACTTTGTCCCTTGTCCATCAAATCGATATCCAGCAAGCTATTATAAAAAGAGCGGGAAGCCTGTTGAAAGATACGCTGAGGAGTAAATCCTTCGTTCCGCATTTCCTTAAAGATCTTTTTCGCATTCTCATAACGTACATATCCTTTGCCTTCATCCGTACGCCCCTCGAAAGAGAAATTCGTATAAATCAAGTAACCTTCCGGCGCCAGATTCGGATCATTCGCGTCTTTCTTATAATATCGCTCATTACTCGTCTCATAATAAGCCGCGCCACCATAAGCATCGATCACTCCGAAATTAGCCTCCACACGCATCGGGCGAGGCAAGGTATCCAAGAAATGCTCGAAATCCTGCACCGTCTTACAGACTCTCAAGGCTTTTCGCATCAAGTTTCCCTCTTGATCCATCTCCTTTATATCATCGTCTTTCAAGTTATAAGAAGCCGTATTCATGATAGAGAAGCCCGTCTCATTGCTTCCGGTCCACACGGCTCCCTCCGGATCATCGCTATTTACCAGCCCCAGAAAACGATAGCCACCTTCGTCAAAATAACTGATATGGTTATACGGAGCACCGGTATCCCGGTGTTTCCACATCAACGGACGCCCGTCGGGAGTAGCCTTTCCAGTGATTATAATGGAGGTACAAGCCTTGTCAACCACCGGAAAACAAAGACATAGAACGAATAAAAGAAGTAGTTTTTTCATATCATTTATTGATTTAATAAGATTTCTTATGAGGAGCGCCAAATTCCTTACAGCTGACCTCGTCTATATCTACCGTCCAAATCTTCACGTTACGGACCGCCGGATCGCTATAACGGAAAGTCTTATCGGAATATTGCTTCATGATAATATCCAAGGCTTCCACCTTCTTGTCGAAATCCTCTTCGTAAGCGACCTTTCCCCAAGCGATCACGCTCTTCGAACGCATACGGTAGCTACAAGCTACCTCCGGGTGCTGGAAAACCAAGGCATGGTCAATACTAAACGTAATACAGACTTTCGGATTACGTTCCAATATAGAGATGCTTCGTCCATAAATCACGCCATCCTTATAACCGAAATTCATCGGTAATACATAAGGCGTTCCATCTGTATCCGCCATGCCCACAAAGCAAACATCGCTCTGACGGATAATCGATTCGATCTGTTCCTTGTCCGTGTGTATAAGTGTCTTCATATTTCTTTCGTTTAAATCTAACTTGATGCAAAATTAAAAAAATCATCTGTTTCTGCAACCCTTTATAACCTGCACTCGTCTATTAAGAAAAGAACCTAAAAAATTAAAGACGATGAAGACGAGAGTATCACTTTTTATATTCTGTATACAGATGGTCGCGGTTTGCGGATTCGCAGCCGACAAACGTATCGATGGAAATGGGAACCCGGAAACCCGGGAGATAAAGATTAGCGATTACGACGAGATCACGTTCGTTGGCTCCGCTGATTTCGAGTATGAACAGTCGGATAAAGCGCCTTATCTATCCGTAACGATCGATGAGAACTTATTTGATTACCTCGTGACCGAAGTAGAAGGCGGTACGTTAAAGATCTATCCGAAATCTATCAAGAAAGGTTTTAATAATAACTCCTACGACTTGAGGCCGACCGTCTACAAGATAAAATCCAACTCCAAGGAACTAAAAGAGTTGAATACGGTAGGTTCCGGCAGTTTCATTATCAGCAAACCGACGAAAGTAAACCGGATGGAGATCAATATGGCCGGTAGTGGAAACGTTGAGTTGAGAGGCCCCGTAAAAGGTTACAAGCTTGAATGTAACATGGCCGGTAGCGGAAATATCATCGCCAAGGATATACAGCTGGACAACCTATCTTGCAGCCTCGCCAGCAGCGGGGAAATCGAGGTAATAGGAACCGTAGATCGTGCCTCATTCAATGTAGCGGGAAGTGGTGAGATTAAAGCCTTTGACTGCCAAGCACGTAAAGCAGAGTGTAATATCGCCAGCAGCGGCGAGATCAGCGTATATGCCACGCAAATCTTGGATGCTAATATCGTAGGTAGTGGCGAGATCCATTACAAAGGAGATCCGGAGATCAGTAAGTCTATCATGGGTTCCGGCTCGATCAACAAAGTCAAATAAACATTTAATACATACGAACGATGAAAACAAAATTAGTAGCGGTAATAGCCCTCATCTTTTGTGCCTTCATGGCAGAGGCTAGTAAAGTAGAAGGAAATGGGAATATAATTACGAAAGAGATATCGGTAGATAACTATAGCGAGATCGAACTGGGTGGAAATATCGAATATTCCGGCAATAATTTTTGGGGAAATAGAAGCAACAAGAAATTCCCGGTATTCAAATATACGCATGGACGAAGCGCTTCCTTGAAAATTACGATCGACGAGAATCTATTCCCACTCCTCTCGATCAAATCCAATAACGGACGGTTAGCTATCCGCATACAAAACGGGACCCGTATCAAACCGACCCAGTATGTAATCGAAGGAAGCTCGAAGACTCTGAAATACTTAAAGACTTCCGGCCCGATGGATTTTGAGGCGCAGAACGCTTTTTCCGAGGATCAACTGGAAATCAAGATTTCCGGCTCCAGCGACGTAAAGTTCCCACATAACGTGAAATTACGATTAGGTGAGTTCTCGGTATCCGGCTCCGGCGATCTGGTTTTTGCAGATTTGGACTGCAAGAATCTTACCAGCAAGGTTTCAGGCTCCGGAGACATCACCTTGAAAGGTAAGGCGGACGAAGCCCGCTATTCCGTATCGGGCAGTGGAGATATAAAAGCATACGACTTATCTGTCAATGATTTGAGTTGCTCGGTAAGCGGTAGCGGAGATGCCCGTGTTTATGCCAAAGATAACATGAACCTATCGGTTTCGGGCAGTGGAGACATCCGCTATAAAGGCCCGGCGAACGTGAATAAATCAAAGTCCGGCTCTGGATCCATTCAAGGCGCAAATTGATCGAACACACACATTTTTTTTAATACACACATTATCAAATTTAAAAAAGCTACTAGATGTGATATCCGGTAGCTTTTTCTTGCGATTTTTGTAACCAACTCTTTATTTATAGAGTCTAAATTAAAAAGTAGAATCATAAAAAACGATACTTATGAAAACAAAGGCTATCTTATTAATGGTATTTTTCCTAGGATGGGTCACTACCGGTTGGGCCGCAGATCATGTAAAAGGCGATGGTAAATTGACCTCGAAAAAGATTTCTGTCGCCGATTATAACGAGATTAAGGTGGATGGCGTAATTGATTTCAATTACGAGCAATCCGATGATCCTTCCACCGTGGAGGTTACCGTAGACCAGAATCTTCATCCCTATGTCAATATCGAGGTGAAGGATCGTGTCTTAACCATCGCTTTCAAAGGAGCGAAGGTAGATCATTTCACGAAGTTTATCGTAAAGACGAATTCTAAATGGCTTGCCGCCGCAAAAGTTTCCGGAAATGCCAACTTCATGGTAAACAGTCCGCTTACCGGAGACGAGACCGTTATTAAGGCGAACGCCAATAGCTTGGTGCAACTGAAAGAGACAGTTACGGTCGGTAAACTGGATTTGAATGTATCCGGTAGCGCAAATATGGTTGTCAATCATCTGGAAGCCGACAAGATCGAATGTGATATCGATGGCTCTGGCTCTATAACGATCAAGAAAGGTAATGCGAAAGAAGGAGACTACAGTATCGTCAGCAGTGGTGATATACACGCTTTTGGGTTAGCGGTTCCTCAGCTAAGTTGCAAAGTAACAGGCAATGGCTTAGCGGAAGTACATGCTACCGATAATTTAAAGGCCAACGTAGTCGGTAAAGGAAATATCCGTTATAAAGGCCCGACAGCAGTTCAACAGAGAATAATCGGTAAAGGTACCGTAGAAGAAGTAAAAGAATGAAAACAAGAATTATATACCTATGTCTGCTGGTGATCTTTTCTACGACAGGCTGTATCCCTACACAAACCATAAAAGGAGACGGCAATATCACCACGGAAAACATCCCGGTTTCCGAGTATGACTGTCTTGAGTTAGAGGGAGGAGGCATGGTCGTGAATTACACGCAATCCGACGCTCCTGAAGGTTTGGAAATAAAGACAGACCGGAATATCTTCGAGAAATATGAGTTTAATGTAGAGAACCATAAGCTTAAGATCCGTCCGAAAAAAGAATTCAGGAAACATACGAATTTCCGTCCGACCGAGTTCATGGTTACGGCCAACTCCCGCAATCTAAAGAAACTAGCGGCGGCAGGCAGTACCCATGTAAATATAAATTCCCCTCTACAAGCCGAGGAGTTCGAGGCAGGATTAGCCGGTAGCGGGATTATCCAATTCCACGACACGGCCTCTTTTACAAACCTAAAGATAGAGATCGCCGGTAGCGGAGATTTCGTTGGCCATAAAGTGTATTGTGAGGAATTAAACGGGGATATGGCCGGGTCTAACACGATCGTTCTAGGGGGAACCGTAGGCATAGCTGAATTCTCGATCGCCGGTAGCGGTACAGTACGTGCTTTCGATTGTACCATGGATGAGCTTGAGTGCAAGATTGCCGGTAGTGGAGACATAGAAGCCTTTGTCGTAAACAAAATCAAGGCAGAGATAGCCGGTAGCGGTTCCGTAAAATACAAAGGAGATCCCCAAGATATCCAAAAAAAGGTAATGGGCTCCGGTAAGATCGAGAAGGTGGAGTGATTCTTACAACCACCCCTCCTTTTTATACCATTCGATACTTTCTTCCAAGCCTTTACGTAAAGGATAGGCCGGGATAAAACCTAAATCATCTTGAAGAGGCGTGACATCGCAAATCCAGTTACGCTGCTTCAAGATGATGTATTTATCACTATTTAGCGTCATACTTTTCTTCAACAACTTACCGATCCATTCTGAACAGTGGCAAGCGATACGCACCAATCCCAGCGGTATACGGGCATGCAATACCCGCTTCTTTCCTAAGATATCTTGTATCATACGGGCAAAAGACTCATCCGTGTAGACATCTCCGTCGGCTACAAAATAATGCCGGTTCTCTATCTCCTCTTTCTCAAGGGAAAGGAAGGCCACGGTCGCTAAATCTTTTACATAGATAAACGTGATTCGCTGGGGAATAGCGCCTACGGCGAAATCGAGTCCCGACTTTACGCTTTGTATTTCCATGAAATAATCCTTCTCACCCGGCCCGTATACTCCTGTAGGCCGCAAGATCACGTAAGGAAAATAGGTTTGTTTACGGATGTAGTTCTCCGCCTCTAGCTTACTTTGGCCATAAGCCGTGTCCGGCCGCTGCGGATCGTCCAAGTGTATCGGGCGGAAAGTCTTCTCGTCGCCTCGCCCATAGCTGCTTAGGCTGCTCATCAAGAGGAATTTCTTCGGTTTGCAGCCGGCGGCGGCTAAAGCCTCGATAAATCGATGCGTATTCTCGGCGTTCACACGGAAAAAGTTTCGCTTATCCAATGTCTTCGTCAACCCGGCGTTATGGATCACATAATCCCATGCCCCATGCTCACGGGCAAAGTCTGAGAGTTGAGCCGTAAGCGCTTCCTGATCGCCATATTTCAAGTCGATGAAATGAATCCGCTTATCTTGCAGATGCGCTTTACTGCTACCCGCACGGATACCCGCCCACGTCTCATAGCCACGGCGAAGCGCCTCCTCTACCAAGAAACCGCCGATAAAACCACTCGCTCCGGTTATCAATATCTTCATATCCTTCATTTTTCTTTCATATAAAATGTATAATAATACCACAACAACCCGATCCAATTCAAGAACAGGATCGTCAGCATCCAAAGAATCTTTTGTTTCTTACTGATGAAAGGGTTTTGCGATACGGCCTTACATCCGAACAGGATTACGGCAATACCTACGATATAACCGATCTCCGGCAAGCTTATCCAGCAAATGATTTGTGGTATCATAAAAATAGAGTTATTCGTGAAAAAGAATTATTCGTGTTGGTGTTTCTTCAAGACTCGGTGCGGCAAGTCACCATGCCCCACCAACTCGATCGGACAAGCGTATTTCTCGCCCAACCATTCCTCAGAGACATTCGCTCCCGGGTGATAATGCAAAGTCTCGTTTACGCAAGCGATATTTTTCACCATCGTCAAAACCGTACCGATATCATGGGAAACCAAGATGATAGCGCTCTCTTTATTGATATCTTCCAAGAGCTGATAAAAACGAGACTCGAATCGTTTATCCACATACGAATTAGGCTCATCCAAGATCAATACCTGCGGACGGGAGACAATAGAACGCCCCAATAAGACCCGCTGCAACTGGCCGCCGGAAAGCTCACCGATGGCCCTGCCCGCCAACTCCTCCAATCCCATCTGTACGATCACCTCGTCTACACGCTCTCTCTGGGATCTATTGAATGGACGGAACAAAGGTTTCTCCGCGGATAAACCGGAAGAGATCACTTCCCGTACCGAGATCGGAAACTTCTTATCGATCTGGCTCATTTGGGGTAGATAACCGATCTTCAAGGAAGGAACCTCTACATTTTCATCGTAAAAACGAATCGTTCCGGAAATAGGAGGCAATAGACCTAGTATCACCTTTAAAAGCGTCGTTTTCCCGCCGCCATTCGGTCCGATAATTCCCAAGAAATCATTTTTCCACACATCCAGCGTTACGTTACGTAAGGCGATCTTATTACCGTATCCGGCGGTAACCTCTCTCAACTCAATCAGCTTGTCCATCGGCTAACGATTTTGCGATATGAATCATTTCCTTACTCCAATCGTAATCCAGCGGATTGATCGGGATCAGACGGCAACCTGTTTCTTTAGCGATCAACTCGGCGTTCTTCTGGTCAAACTCCCGCTGGATAAACACGACTTTCGCATTATGTTCCCGTGCGGTCTCGACCAGTTCCTTTAATTGTGCGGGAGACGGTTCTTTTCCGTCCATCTCGATGCAAAGCTGGGTCAAGCCATATTCGTTAGCCAAATAGGTCAGGGCCGGATGGTAAATAATAAATGTCTTATTGTCAAGAGAATGTAACAAACCGGAAACGGTCTTTTCCGTTTCTCCGATTTCTTTCGTCAGTTGTTCATAATTCGCTTGGTAATATTCCTTATTCTCCGGGTCCAAAGACACAAAGGCATCCAAAGTGTTCTTGGCGATCACCTTCGCTCCAGAGATAGAGCTCCACGTATGCGGATCGACGCCTCCGGGATGATGATGGTGGTGGTGATCATGTTCCTCTTCTTCCTCGGGGCTTTTAAGTAAATCAATTCCTTCGGACAGGTCAAAAACCTTGAGTCCCGGATTATTATTCCGGATATTATCCATCCAAGCCTGTTCGAACCCGATCGATCCGATCCTTAAATAGCCTTGGCTTTTACCCACCTGCACCATTTGCTGCGGTGTAGGATCATACGTCTCCGGACTTTGCCCTGCCGGAACCACACAATTAATCTTAAATTTATCTCCGGCTATCTTCTCCGCAAAATACCGTTGCGGCTCAATCGTCACGGAAACGATCCTCTCATCTGCCCGCTTATCGCCGCAGGCCATAAGTATCAAGACGAAAAGAGCTGATATCAATACCTTAAATTCTTTCATACCACATATATATTTTCGCAAAGGTAACGAATATCGGGTAATAAGGCAGCAAGGAGACGATTCAAAGTTATCAGGAAGCAGTCTGACAAAATCCCCGTATTACAACCGATAAGTAATAATACGGGGATTTTATAGGGAAAAAATAGGCTACTCTATTTTTACTCGGCCAGCCATTTATTCATCTGTGTAAGGATCCGCTCCTTCATATCCTCCGGCATATTGCCGATACGGGCACGATGGCTGCCTCGGGGCTGGATATAGATTTGCTCGTTCTTCTTGCCTTTGAAAGCGGGAACCATGGCCGCGCTCCACGGGTCGATCTCGCCATAGATGAAGATCATTTTCGGATCGTTGTCTTTCAAGAAGTTATAGATCTTGTGGTACAGAGCCGGACGGAAGTCTACTTTACCGACCAGTTCCTCGGGAAGCATGATACGGTTTAGGTATCCATGGGCGCTATCGATCGTAAGGTATTTCTTGAAAGGTTTTACGTCATAGCCATAATAACCGAGCTCACGGGCAGCTTGTACGAAGAAAGAGATATTCGGCTGGTTCTCGGCGAAATAATCAGGACCGCTGATTTCCATCAAATGATCGAAGAGCGCCTGATCGTCGGCAGACTTGGAAGGGATCATACTTACCGAAGTTCCCCACTGCCAAAGAGCGAATGAATATTCCAGTACGCAATAATCCAATACCTCGGGCATCGGGATACGGAATGTCAGGTTTTTATTCTTACAATAGCTCTCCAATAAAGGAAGCATATCGGACTTACGTTTCAAGACTTCCAATTGAAAATCCTGTATCTTCTCGCGTTCCGCTTTCGTACCTACCTTACGTAAGAAAGGTTCGTGGCGGCCATCCTCTACACCTTTACATAACGGACCGACATAAGGAACGGAGAAATCCACGTCGTCCGGGAAAAAGGCATTGTAGTCTGCCCCCCCTTACTGATACCGGTACTGATCCATTTTCCCGGATAGATCTGCTTGAATGTATTGCGGACGTTATGTAAATCGTACGCAGAGTTCTCGGCGGTCAGATAATCCCAGTTTTTAGGTTCCGGCGTCGACTCCAAGAAATAACGGTACTCCACGAATACTAAGTTCGCATTCAATAGTTTAGATAGTTCTTCTTGATATTTCGGATTGAGCGCATAAGCCGCTCCATATCCTTCGGTCACGATAATGGTAGGACGATCATAACCTACATGGCCTACGATAACCCGTTGCGTAAATGTTCCGGCGGCGGGGTCTTTCGGATCGACCTGCTGAGTAATACGTACTACATATTTCTCCGGATAATAATCGGATTGAAGTTTTTCAATGCCACTAATTCCTTTTAGAGCGGCAAGCTTCTCTTGTAAATCTCCGGGAGCGGCCATTACCGTCATCACCGACAGGAAGAAAAGAAGCAAGAAGTTAAATGTTCTTCTCATGGTAATTTAGTCTTTTAGATATTGTATTGTTCGTAATAATCCCTCATATTTGGCGCGTTTCACCGCCGAATGCGCAAAGATACGATTATAATCCTCACGGCTCAATGCCTTGAGGTCGTCTTTTTTAAGGGAGAGCAAAGAAGGGGTGGGATGAAAGGCTGCTACTGCCGTAGGCATAGCGAAGCGGTTCCAAGGACAAACGGCTTGGCAGGTGTCGCATCCATAGATACGGTTACCTAAAAGGACGGCTTGCTCAACAGGGATTTCTCCACGATGCTCAATCGTAAGATAAGAGATACATTTACGGGCATTCAAACGTTTCGGCCCTTCCAAGGCTCCGGTAGGACAAGCGTCCAAACAGCGGATGCAGGAACCGCAGTGATTCTTTTTGGGGGAATCATAGGTATCGACTACCAAAGTTGTCACGATCTCCCCAAGGAAAAAGAAAGAGCCTTTGCCCGGGATGATTAGATTCGTATTCTTTCCGATCCATCCCAAACCGGCTTTCCAAGCCCAATAACGCTCTAACAGAGGGGCGGAGTCCGTGAATACACGGGCCTCATTGTTGGAGGGATGATGCGCGGTTATCGCTTTCCATAATTGGCGAAGTTTATCCTTTACGACCCCGTGATAATCTTCTCCGTACGCATAATACGAGATATAAGGTTCCGCCGGATTCCGGAGAACTTTCGGATAATAATTCAAGGCTACTGAGATAACTGATTTGGCACCTTCCACCAAGCCATCCGGATTGAGACGGATTTCCCGATGATTCTCCATGTATTTCATTCCAGCATGGTAGCCTTCCGCGATCCATTGGTCAAAATAAGCCTCCTCGCTCCCGGCCTTCGCTACTTCAGCGATACCGCAAGCGGAAAAGCCTAATTCCATAGCTTTATCTTTTATAAACTGGGAGATACCCATTATTCAAAAACTTTAAACTCGTAGCCTTCCTTTAAGAGCCATTCGACAGCCCGGGGCATTGCCTCACGCATATTACGCTCGGCTTTCAAGGAATCGTGGAAGACGATAACGGAACCATTACGGGTATAGTTCTTTACCACGTTGAAGACACCATTCGGAGTCATATGCGGGCTATAATCGCGGGTGACCACATCCCACATCACGATATGATAATGGCGGCGAAGCCATACTACCTGCGGAAAACGCATATGCCCATGAGGAGGCCGAAATAAATTGCTGGGAATATATTCGGCTGCCTTCTCCACATTCGCCAAATAATTCTTCGTCCAGAACTTGATACCTTGGATATGGTTGAACGTATGGTTACCGACACGGTGCCCACGATCTATCACCATCTGGAAGACCTCGGGATGCTTACGTACATTATCCCCTACCATAAAAAAGGTAGCCTTGATCCCATACGTATCCAATATATCTAAAACCCAAGGGGTAACCTCGGGAATCGGGCCGTCGTCGAAGGTGAGATACACACACTTCTTCTCTGCCGGTATTCGCCAAGTTACCCCCGGGAACAGTGCCCTGTAAAACCAAGGCGGTTGTTCTATAAACATACTTTGTTAGTCTTTTGCCACTGATCCGTACGCCATACGGTAATTATCAAATTCCTCTTGATAAGGCTTAGCGAACTCCGGATTGTATTGTTTGCTCACACGCAATACCTCTTGGAGAACCGCCAAGTTATGACCTAAATCACTCTCGACAGATGATAATTGCCCCGGACGCAAACGGAAATACCAGTTTATACTGCGCAACGCATTGTCCGCTATACCTTTATAAACCATCTCCGCCTTCTCCTTCTGGCCCAACTCGTAATACAGCTCACCTAAAGAAAGAGCGCTATAATCCAACGGAACATTCTCGGGAGGCAATACTTCCATCGCCTTATCCAATACGTTCAGTGCTTTCTCATTCTTGCCCTCAGCGACCAAAGCGGCAGCCAGCTTGCTGAACAATGCGATACGATAGCTCTTGCACATCCGCATTACATTCTCATCCAAGTACACACCCGGCGTATTGACACCACCCCATTTGAACTTATTCATCACGTTGTCATACATCTTCTCCGTATTGATCGAACGAACAGTTCCCTGTGTCTCCATCGGAACGATCTGATAAGCCATACCGGTCTGCTGGAAGTACGGATCCAATTTCACGAACTGATCCGGGCTTACGGTAATCGCGTAATAGATCGGACGGTTCCAGTCATTCGTCTGC
>ENA-UERY01001815-UERY01001815.1-human-gut-metagenome-genome-assembly--contig:-NODE-1815-length-12081-cov-3.243336_pt1 | contig 12081 bp, 8 predicted proteins | sample MGYA00242989_ERZ507990 | MGnify/ENA primary metagenome ERZ507990 (study PRJEB26167, sample SAMN06115529) | human gut metagenome | host: Homo sapiens | place: China:Fujian | collected 2015-08-26...
ACGGGTTCGTACAGAAGGTGCGGACTTTATCGTCGAAGGTCGGAGTGTAGTATACAAGCTTTGCCTCGTAGAGGTTCTTGTTGAGGAATTCCATGACCTCGTCGCGGACTTCAACGCGGACACCGATATCAACGGTGCCGACCTCGGTATCGATCCCGTGGTCATCACAGATATGGGAGAACCAGTCGGAACCTTCGCGGCCGATGGCAGAGACGATCTCGTCTGCGTAGTAGGTTTCGTCTTTATCGGTAATGACACCCTTTGCAGCTCCGTCTTCGATGATGATATCTTTTACCATCGTGTTGAATTCCATGTGGATGCCGTTTGCGAGGAGGTGATCCTGCAGGCGGGTATAGATCTTGTAGCCTTCCTCGGTTCCGAGGTGGCGGATCGGGCATTCGATCAGTTTTAAGTTTGCATTGATGGCCTTTTTACGGATCTTGCGGATCTCCTGCTGTTTGTCAACACCGTATACGTTCTGATCAGCGCCGAACTGCAGATAGATATCGTCGGATTCCCTGATGAGCTCTGTCGCCTTATCGTATCCTAAGATTTCCGGCAGATTTCCTCCGACATCCGGGGAGAGGGAGAGTTTTCCGTCGGAGAAAGCTCCGGCTCCTGCGAAGCCTGTGGTGATGGAACATGGTTTACAGCCAACGCATACTTTTGTTTTTCTCTTTGGACAGACGCGTTTTTCGATCGGTCTTCCTTTTTCGATCATTAAGATGTTTAATTCTGGTTTTTCTTTGATCAGTTCATAGGCGCAGAAGATACCGGACGGGCCGGCACCGATGATGATCACGTCAAAATGTTCTCCGGATTTCATATCACAAGTCTCCTTTCGGGTGAGCATATACGGACACCAGGACGGGGAGCGTTCCTTGCACACCATTTTTTATCGTATCATAGTTCTCCCCGACACGCAAGATGAGAGAAACGAAAATCAGATCATTGATATGGGAAAGAATACCGGCAAAATTGTCTAAAAATTAACGTTAAACAAAAGATTATTAAGCAAAATACATAAAACACTTGATTTATTTAATGAACACATGATAGAATCGACAATATGTTAAGAAACAAATTCAATAAGCCATAGAGGGGAAAGCAGGCATAACTGCGTGAGCAGGTGTGACCGATGAAAAAATTGCAGAGGAGTGAATCATATGAGCAGATTGGAGATCATGTCCCCGACCCGCGCGCGGATCGTGATGGAGGGACTTTATAAAGATCTGGAGAGAAGAATCGAATCGAGCCCGCCTGGGCTCTGTCCTGTTGATATGGCGAGAGCGTTTCTGGAGCTCTGCCACGCGCAGACGTGCGGAAAATGCGTTCCGTGCCGAATCGGTCTCGGGCAGTTAAACCAGCTGATCCGTGACGTATTAAACGGAAAAGCGACAATGGATACGCTGGATCTCATGGAGAAGACGGCGCTTTCCATCATGGATTCCGCGGACTGTGCGATCGGCTATGAGGCGGCGAACATGGTCTATAAGGGGCTGATCGGCTACCGAGATGACTATGTGGAGCACATCAAGAACGGCCGCTGTACCTGTACATACAACCAGCCGGTCCCGTGTGTCGCGATCTGTCCGGCCCATGTGGACATTCCGGGTTATGTGGCGCTCGTGGAAGAAGGAAGATATGCCGATGCGATCCGCCTGATCCGGAAGGACAACCCGTTCCCGACGACCTGCGGTTTTATCTGTGAGCATCCGTGTGAGGCGAGATGCCGGAGAAACATGGTTGACGATGCGGTCAATATCCGGGGACTGAAACGGTTCGCGGCAGATTACGCGGGTGTTGTGGATCCGCCGAAATGTGCTCCGTCGACCGGGAAAAAGGTCGCTGTCCTCGGCGGCGGTCCGGGAGGTTTAAGTGCTGCTTACTACTTACAGCTCATGGGACATCAGACGACCGTGTACGAGATGCTGCCGAAGCTCGGCGGTATGCTGCGGTACGGGATCCCGAACTATCGTCTCCCGAAAGATCGGCTGGATGACGATATCAACGCGATCTTAAAGACCGGCGTGGAAGTAAAATATGGCTTAAAGATCGGTGTGGACATCACGATCCAGGAACTGCAGGAACAGTATGACGCGGTGCTCATCACGATCGGCGCCAGCACGGATAAGAAGCTTGGACTTCCGGGTGAGGACGCGGACGGCGTTCTCTCCGCGGTACAGTTCCTGCGGAGTGTCGGAAAAGACGAGATCATCGACCTGACCGGAAAGGAAGTCGTTGTCATCGGCGGCGGAAACGTGTCCATGGATGCAGTCCGCACGGCAAAACGACTTGGAGCGAAGAAAGTCAGCATTTTATATAGAAGACGGAGAAACGATATGACGGCGCTGCCGGGTGAGATCGAGGGCGCGATCGCGGAGGGGATCGAGATCGTGACTTTAAAGGCCCCGGCCTCTCTGAATGTCGGAGAAGACCATAAGATCCATGGCATCTACGCGACCCCGCAGATGATCAGCGCGATCAGGGACGGCCGCGCCAGCGTGAAGCCGACCGGAGAGCCGGATGTCTACATCCCGTGCGATGTCCTGATCAAGGCGATCGGACAGGATATCGAGTCCGGACATTTCGAGAAAGCCGGGATCCCGGTATCCCGCGGAAAGATCGTGACCTTAAAGAGCGGTGCATTTGAAAACATGCCTGGCGTATTCGCGGGCGGCGACTGCTCCAGCGGTCCGGCTTCCGTCATTAAAGCCATCGCGGCGGCGAAGGTCGTTGCGGCGAACATCGATGAATACCTCGGCTACCACCACGAGATCACCAGCGGTGTGGAGATCCCGGAGGCGAGCCTGAAAGACAAGACCCCGTGCGGACGCGTGAACTTAATGGAACGTGATGCCTGCGAGCGCGTCTGCGATTTCAACGCAGTGGAGAACTGCATGACCGAGAAGGAGGCGAAGCAGGAAGCCGGACGGTGCCTGCGCTGCGACCATTTCGGATACGGAATCTTTAAAGGAGGCAGGAGTACATTATGGTAAATATGATCATCGACGGAAAACATGTTTCGGCAGAGGAAAATATCACGATCATGGAAGCTGCTGAGAGAAACGGGATCCCGATCCCGAAGCTCTGTTACTTAAAGGGGATCAACGAGATCGCGGCCTGCAGAGTCTGCGTCGTGGAGCTGGAAGGAAAAGAGAAACTGATCACATCCTGCAACAACATGGTGAAGGACGGCATGGTGATCTACACCAACAGCCCGAAGGTCAGAAATCATAGAAGAAATACGGTACAGTTATTATTATCCCAGCATGATAACCGGTGCGTTGTCTGTCCGAGAAACGGGAACTGCCAGTTACAGCAGGTTGCCTGCGACCTGAATATCCTGGACATTCCGTTCAGGCAGGAACCGGAATACCAGCCGTGGGATAAGGATTTCCCGCTGATCCGTAATTCTGCGAAGTGCATCAAGTGCATGCGCTGCGTGCAGGTCTGCGACAAGATCCAGGGGCTTGGCATCTGGGATGTGGAGGGAACCGGTTCCAGAACGACCGTGAATGTGGCGGGACATAAGACGATCCGGGAAGCTGACTGTGCTCTCTGCGGTCAGTGTATCACCCACTGTCCGGTTGGAGCGCTCTCCGAGAGAGACGATACGGAGAAGGTCTGGGAAGCGATCGAGAATAAGGATAAGATCGTGGTGGCCCAGGTTGCCCCTGCGGTGCGCGCGGCCTGGGGCGAGGAACTCGGACTTACGGACGAGGACGCGCCGGTGGGCAAGATCTTTGATGCTTTAAAACGCATGGGCGTGGACTACGCCTTTGATACAGTATTTTCTGCGGATCTCACGATCATGGAGGAGAGCACAGAGTTTATAAAACGGTTTACGAGCGGCGAACTGAAGGAGAGACCGATGTTCACGTCCTGCTGCCCCGGCTGGGTGCGTTTTGTGAAGACCCAGTTCCCGTACATGGTGAACTATCTCTCCACGGCGAAATCCCCGCAGCAGATGTTCGGTGCGGTCATGAAGACATATTTTGCGGAAAAGCTTGGTGTTTCTCCGGATCAGATCTTTACGCTGTCCATTATGCCGTGTGTGGCAAAGAAAGGCGAGCGGGAGATGGATCTCTTCTACGGCGAGTATGCCGGACATGACGTGGATGCGGTTCTCACAACAAGAGAACTTGTGAAGATGATCCGCTCCGCCCATATCCGCCCGGATACCTTAGTGGAGATCCCTGGCGACAGCCCGATGCACGCGGGAACCGGCGCGGGCGTGATCTTCGGAGCTACGGGCGGTGTCATGGAGGCGGCTCTCCGCACCGCGTATTTTACCTTAAAAGGCGAGAATCCGCCTGCAGATGCTTTCAAGGCGGTCCGCAGCGTAGGTTTCCAGGAGAATGCAGGAGTGCAGGAAGCAGAATTTGCCATCGGTGACATCAAACTCCGCACAGCAGCGGTCAGCGGACTCGGAAACACGAGAAGACTTTTACAGCAGATCGAGCGCGGCGAGGTCCACTATGATTTTGTGGAAGTCATGGCCTGCCCGGGCGGCTGTGTCGGCGGAGGCGGACAGCCGATCCACGATGGTGAGGAGCTGGCGTTTGCGAGAGGCAGAAAGCTCTATGCGCTGGACGCAAAAGCTGATATCCGCTACTCTCATGAGAACCCGGATATCAGGGAGATCTACAGCGATTTCTTTGGAAAGCCGATGTCCCATAAGGCGCATATGCTGCTGCATACGGAGCATTGGAAAAATAATTAAAGTGTCAGTTAAATTACGGATACAGGAAAAGCACGCAGATGCAAAACGTCTGCGTGCTTTTCCTGTATCGAAAGATCTTGGATGCTATGCCTTTTGACGGCTCATGAATGAATATGCGGAGTTTATTTGGCTGCGCTCTGAAATACAGCGTTTATTGACTGAGCAGCCAATCTATGAGATTTTCGGATCTGATGCCGTCATAGGAAGCATCAAGCCCCGGTTCAAGCGACAAAACGATTTTTTCGTAGTTATCACGGATGTTTTGCAGCGGTGTAAGTTCCCGGTTGCGTACATCCTCACTCATCATAGACTCTGTCACCTGGATATACTTTTTATCATCGGCTGTCGTTGCAATAAAGTCCACTTCGGCGCTGCCGATCTTGCCGATCGCTACATCATAACCCCTGCGAAGCAATTCAAAGTAAACGACATTTTCGATGGCATGACCGCTGTCGCGATTACGGAAGCCCAGCAGATAATTGCGAAGGCCGATGTCAACAATATAGTATTTTCCCAACGTGCGGAGGTATGCCTTTCCCTTGATGTCAAAGCGCTTGATCTCATAGAAAAAATAGCTTTCCAGTAGTGCATTCACATATGCCTGCACAGTATGTGCGCTAGGAGCGCCCTTGCGTTTACCATCGTCAAGGAGCCCCTCGTTTATCAAAGTGTTGCCTATGGAGGAAATGGATACGCTGGAGCCGATATTGTCGGCAAGGAACAGGATGATCTTGCGCAGAAGCGTGGGGTCTGTGATCTGTTTTTGCCCCCTGCGTTTTTCACGTTCCAAAATATCACGGATGACTACCGTGGAATAGATACCGTCAAGAAGAGACAGTGCTTTTTCCTGATCCAGACCGACATCGGCGATTCCCGGCATTCCGCCGAATCTTATATAGGCATCAAATACCTCACGCAATTCATAATGTTCCCCGTTTTTGTCGAATACCTGTTTGCGGAGTCCCCCGAGCGCACTTTGTATTTCATGTACTTCAAAGCCGTGAAAATCAAGAAATTCACGGAATGAGAGCGGCAGCATTCTGATTTCTACACACCGCCCGGAGAGGTAGGTGGAATACTCCGAAGAAAGAAGGTAAGCGTTTGACCCGGTAACATAGATGTCACAGTCAAAATCTACACGGAAGGCGTTTACCGCGTCCTCCCATGCTTCGATCCTCTGCAGCTCATCAAAGAAGAGATACATCCGCTTTCCGGGAACAATACGTTCTTTTACATAGCGATAAATATCGTCGGCATTCATCCTGCGAAAATCAAAGGATTCAAAATTCATTTCAAGGATCTGTTCCGGAAGAACACCGGTATTTTTCAAATGCTGAACCATCAGCTTTAACAGACTGGACTTTCCGCAGCGGCGAATACCAGTAATCATTTTGACCGGTTCTGTATCTTGAAAACCTATCAGCTTATTCAGGTAACTGTCACGCTGCCTGAGTTCATGGGAACCTATCATGTCTATCACCTCCTGCAGTATTAGTATGGCATAAACTGGTGAAATAATCAAGTAATTGCATTATAGTGCAAAAACTTTTTGCTTTCGACAGTTTTTGCAAACATAAACAAATAATAAAAAGATCCGGCAGGATATATGGAGAATATATCCTGCCGGAGAGAGGGGGATGAGTGAAAATTACTGCTTCTGTTTTTTAGTGAGTACGTTTTTTAAAACAGGAACCATTGCGAAACCAATGATTACAAGCAGGATGATGATTGCAATCGGGCGGGAGAAGAAATACGGGATGAGTCCGCCCTTCGGTGCAGCCATGATCAAGGTTCTGCGGAAGTTGGATTCCAGAATATCGGCAAGGACAACGCCGAGAACCAGAGGTGCCGGTTCAAATCCGTAGATTTTCATAAGGTATCCGATGAGACCGAACACGAGCATGATGATAACTTCGTACATGCTGTTGCTCAGTGCATAAGTACCGATGCAGGATAATGCGACGATGATCGGAACGAGAACAGAGTTTGGAACGAGGCAGACTCTTGCCATCTGTCTTGCCATGGAAACTCCGATGATTCCCATCAGCACATTCGCGAAAAGGAAACCAAGGAAGATCGCATAAGTAGTTGGAGCCTTAGAACCTGTAAACAGGTCACTGCCAGGCTGTAAGCCATGCATGAGAAGCGCTCCGTAAAGGATTGCTGTGACCGGGCTTCCAGGAATACCTAAAGTGAAAAGTGGGATCATGGCACCGCCGCAGGCTGCGTTGTTTGCGGCCTCAGAGGCAGCAATTCCGACAATGGAACCTTTTCCGTATTCTTCCGGATTTTTAGAAGTCCGTTTGGAAAGACCATAACTGATCCATGCGGCGATGGAACAGCCGGCAGCAGGGATAAATCCGATAAATGCACCGATAACAGAACTTTTTAACATGGTAGGAGTTAATAGACCGGCATTGCCTTTTTCCCAACGCTTTCCCTTTAAGGCAGCTGCCGGGTCGTCAACAATGGTTGCACCGGTTCCTGTCATCAGCTTTTCAACGAGGATGAGAACCTGGGAGATTGAGAATAATCCGATCAGGATCGGTGTGGAGTCAAGACCATCCTCAAGCCAGAGCTGTCCGAACGTGAATCGAGACACACCGCTGATGGAGTCCATGCCGATGCAGCCGATCAGAAGACCTAACAGAGCGGCGAAGATTCCTTTTGCCTGGTTATCTCCCGTGAGTCCGGCAACGACGAGAACACCGAAGCAGGCAACGAGGAAATACTCAAGGCAGGAGAACATCTGACTGATTCTTCCGAGTGCCGGGGCAAATAAGATCAGGCAGATGGCACCAATGATACCACCGACAACGGATGCGATGGTTACGACGGACACGGCCTCCATGCCGCGGCCTTTTTTCGTCATTTCATAGCCATCCTGTGTGGTCGCCGCAGATGCCGCGGTACCTGGTGTATGGCACAAAACAGCAGTGATGGATCCGCCGTACACACCGGTTGTGTACATTGCGGTCATCATGACAAGGGCAGCTGTGGGGCTCATGGAAAATGAGATCGGCAGCAGCAGGGCAATACCGACGGACGGTCCCAGTCCGGGAATAATTCCGATGATCATTCCGCCTACAACACCGACGAGCAGTCCGAGAAAGACATCGATGGAGAGGAACGAACTCAATGCGAGTGATAAATATTCAGCCATTTTATAAGCTCCTTTCCTTAAATATAACGGAACAGCTGTCCGAGAATGCCGACTTTATAGATCGGGAGATGAAGAATGATAACGAAAACAACATAACAGATCAGGGTGTAGAGAACGGTGATCACAATGTTTACTTTCCAGGACTTCAGCTTTAAATATTTCATGGAAAGCAGCATAAAGATCGGTGTCGCGATCCAGTATGTGATATAGCGGAAGCCAAGGAAATAGATAAAAATAAAAAACATGAACAGGAATGCGTATTTACTGCTCTTTATAGTCATGGAGTAGTGGAAATCCCCATCCTGCTCCTTGGTGAGCCGGAGACCTTTCAGAATAATAAATACAGAACATAATCCCATTAACAGGGACAGAGTGATCGGAAGATAGGAAGCCTGTCCAGGAATCTGTACCGCAGTAAAGAACACTGTGATACAGAAGATAAGAAGAACGGTTCCTACCCATACGTCGCGATGAAACTTTTTTGCCATATGGATAAACTCCTTTTCTTATGTGGGAATGATCAGTTACTGTACGTTCCAGATCATTTTTCTGGTTTCAACCTGGCTCTCAAGAAGTTCTTTGAAGTCCTCACCGGAGGTATTGTCGAGCTGAAGACCAAGAGCAGCCATATTTTCGATATAGTCAGGATCTTCCATTGCTTTTAATAATGCGTCAGTGGTCGTGTCGACGATATCCTGTGGAACACCATTCGGATAGAAGTATCCGCGAGCTGCGAATGCGACAAAGTCTTCACCGGTTGCCTCTTTGATCGTAGGAACATCAGGTATGAAGTCACTGCGTTCGTTGGAAAAAATGCATGCAACCTTCATCTCACCAGACTGATAGGAAGCCATGACATCAGAGATGGATGCAAAAAAGATATCTGTGTCACCGGATAAGAACATTCCGCGGCTGTCGGAAGCTCCGTCTACCGGAACAACGGTGATCTGGGTTCCGAAGGTCTTGTTGAACCATTCAGCAGTTGTTGCGTCTCCGTCGGTAATTCCTGTTGCCTGGGCGGAAACGAGAACAGGATTGGATTTGGCGTACTCGATAAAGCTGTTAATATCGGAGAACCGTGTGTCATTAGAACGGATCGCCATGACATTGTAGTCGAGAGCCTGGTTTGCAAGGACAGTGACGTCATCGAGATTATATTTTCTAGGGTTATCCGGATCAAGCTCACCCATCGCATAGTTATGGTTGATCAGACCGATCGTATAACCGTCTTTGTAATCGCCCTGGATCAGATCGGTCCATGCGACCCATCCGCCAGATCCTGTCTGGTTTTCAACGACAACATTGACTCCCATTACTTTAGAAAGAGCCTGTGCAAGATTGCGGGCACCAATGTCGGTTCCGCCGCCGGCTGAGAACGGGCAGACGAGAGTGATCGTTTCGCTTGGGAAAGAACCATCGTTTTTGGCGGCTGCAGTATCAGTGGAATCAGCAGATTTTGTTGTGGTGTCTGTTGTCTGCTGGCTGGAAGCTTGGCATGCGCTAAGAGATAATGCTAAAGCTCCTGCGGTCACAAGTGCAAATATTTTTTTCATGTGAGATCCTCCTTTTATAGTAGAACTAAAAAATTTTGTCGTCATAATAGACTGGTCCAGCAAGAAACGCGTTTGCTTTTGTTACATTCATTCTAGTGAATTTTATGTCAGAAAACAAACAGCTTTTCCGTGTTATATCACAATATAATGACTGTAAAATGGATAAAAAAGAAAAAAATGAACAAAAAACATACCGAATTACAACTGAATGATTGTGAATAAAAGAACAAAACTTGTTAGACATTTGTAATCTGAATTCTTATACTGGCATCGAAAACAAAAACGTGAACGGCTAAAGGAGGTCGCTATATGATGACAAAGAAAGAGAGAATTCAGGCAGCTATTGCAGGGGAAAAACCGGACAAACTTCCATATTCATTCTGGACCCATCTTCCGGGAATCGATCTGAATCCGGAACTTTTAGCGGAAAAGACATATGAGTTTTATAAAAAGTATGATATCGACTTTATAAAGACTATGAATAACGGAATGTACGCCATCGAAGACTTCGGTTGTGAGATTGATTATTCAGATATTGCGAAAGGCGGAGTGGCGAAAGTCACAAAAACACCGATCCACGAAGCGAAGGACTGGTATGAACTGAAACCGTGTTCTGTAAAGGAAGGAAGTCTTGCGAGAGAATTAAAAGGATTGAAACTTGTTCTCGATAAGGTAAAGAATGAGGATGTGCCAGTCATTTTCACGATATTCAGCCCGTTGACAACAGCGAATAAATTGTCCGGAAATACACTTCTTCAGTATCTGGAAAATGGTGACGGGGATGCAGTTCATCATGCGCTGAAAGTGATTACGGAGACGACCTGCAATATGGCTCGGGCAGCGCTGGAAGCCGGTGCGGACGGAATCTTCTTTGCGGCGCAGAGCAGTACTTATAATTTTATGACTGCAGAACAGTATAAGGAATTTGGCGTTCCTTATGACTTGGAGGTCCTGAATGCGGCGAAAGATGGATGGATGAACACACTGCATGCCCATGGAAGTAATATCATGATGGAAATATTGAAGGATTATCCGGTACAGGTCTTCAACTGGCATGCATGGGAGACATATCCGTCAGTGGATGAGGCGGCGCTTGAGTCTGGAAAATGCCTTATGGGCGGACTAAACCGCACCGATATCACAAAAGATGACCGCAATGCCATCCATCATCAGATTTATGAGTGTTTTAAACTGATGGGTGGCTGCGGTCAGATCTTAACACCGGGTTGTGTGATCCGCTATCCGTTAAATGAGGAAACTTTAAAATTTATCCGCAAAGCGAAAGATGATGTGGAGGCGAAGATCCATCCGATCTACGCTTAGCAGGAAAACTTTTCCTGTGCCATCCGGATGAATTCATCGGCGGCTCGGCTGAGATAGTGGTCTTTCATGTAAGCGATTGTGATCGGCCGGTAGCCCGCCGGATAGTTTAACGGAAAGACAGACACCTGTTCTTTCCAGTCGAAGGAATTCCAGAATGTCATACGGCGGCTGACGAAGATTTCGGGAAGCACGATGGCACCGATTCCGGAAGAACAGAGGGAAACCATGGTGGACATACTGGTGGTCTCGAGGAGGATTTCCGGTTCAATGTTGTAGCTTTCACAACATTTTTCAAACATTTCGCCCAGCCATGTCTGTTTCGGCATTTTGATAAACGGGCAGTCGGCAAAAATGTTGAAACTTTGAACAGAACCCGGAATCAAAGTGGAGTCTATCTTCAGATAGCGCGGCAAAAATGAGTTTGGAATAACGCAGACGAGAGATTCTGTATGGAGCAGTTCCTCGTGTACTTTTTCTGGATCATTGATCGCAAAACCGATGCAGAGATCTGCCCGTCCTTCAAACAATGCCTGGTTGATCTCTTTTGTTGTACCTTCTACAAGATTTAGTTTGATCTGGGGAAAGGCAGAGCGGAATTCTGGAAGTATCTTTGGAAGCATGACAGCTCCGCGGGAGGTACTGTTTCCGAGAGTCAGTTCACCTTTTCGGAAGTCCCGGATATCCTGCATGCTTTTTTCAATCTGTTCTTTCTGATGAAGCAGAACCTTGGAACTTGCATAGAGGGATTTTCCGGCTTCGGTGAGTGTAATCGGTTGGGTACGGTTAAAAAGGATCACACCGAATTCGTTTTCCAGGCGGGAAATGTGGTTGCTGAGGGATTGCTGGGATATAAATAAACGCTTGGCAGCATTTGTGAAACTGAGTTCTTCAGCGGCCACGCGAAAGTAGTAGAGATTTAAAAAGTTCATAGTGTGCTCCTTAAATTTTTTCTGCAGTAACATTGATGAAATATATGAATTATTATAGCAAAAATAATCGAAAAAGAAAGAACAGAAGGAGAAAAAGCGCTAAGAAACTGTTAAAAATATCATGAGGAAAAATAAAAAATGGACCAGAAATTATACACAAACCATCTTGAAATATTAAAAGACGAACTGATTATGGCGCTCGGCTGCACGGAACCGATCGCAATCGCCTACGCGGCAGCAAAAGCGCGGAAACTGTTAGGTCAGATGCCGGAGAAATGCGTAGTGTCCTGCAGCGGAAATATCGTTAAAAATGTCATGGGAGTGACGGTACCGAACTCCGGCGGATTAAAAGGAATCGATGTGGCAGCAGTACTGGGAATCGTGGGC
>ENA-UERY01001816-UERY01001816.1-human-gut-metagenome-genome-assembly--contig:-NODE-1816-length-12081-cov-2.652949_pt1 | contig 12081 bp, 12 predicted proteins | sample MGYA00242989_ERZ507990 | MGnify/ENA primary metagenome ERZ507990 (study PRJEB26167, sample SAMN06115529) | human gut metagenome | host: Homo sapiens | place: China:Fujian | collected 2015-08-26...
CCTAAGTTTCGCCTTGGACACGATTTCTAAATTAAAATATTCAGTGGGTGGAGTAATGGAATTCTTAGAATGCGAAGATAACGAATTCCTACTGCAATTCTACACCCAAAATCATTTTAAGCCATTCAGCACACGCATTACCACATCTTCCAACCACACGCTTCATCAGCTCTTAAAATTCATATGATACTCCACCTGATGCCCCGGCTGGGTCATATCCATCAGATCCAGATATTGATCCAGTTCCTGCTCGGTCAGGAGATGTTCGTCTAACACGATCTGACGGACCGGAATACCGGTTTTCATGCACTTTTTGGCAATCTCAGCGGATTTTTTGTAGCCAAGCGCCGGACAGAGGGCGGTAGCTAAGGCGGCGCTGGACTCCACCAGGGCTTTGCAGTGTTCCCGGTTGGCGGTAATGCCGGTGATGCAGTTGTCGATCAGGGTCTCTACAGCGCCTTTTAAGGTGTCGATGGACTCGAAGATCTTATAGAAGATCACGGGCTCGAAAGCATTTAACTCCATCTGTCCGGCTTCTGCTGCCATGGTGACGGTCACATCATTGCCGATCACATTGTAAGCCACCTGGGAGACTACCTCCGGGATCACCGGGTTGATCTTGCCTGGCATGATGGAGGAACCGTTCTGTTTCGGCGGCAGGTTGATCTCACCAAGTCCGGCTCGTGGACCGCTGGATAAGAGGCGCAGGTCATTACAGATCTTAGATAAATTCACGGCGCAGACCTTTAAGGTGGCGGAGGTATGTACAAATCCGTCCAGGTTCTGGGTAGCGTCAAATAAATTCTCCGCCTGGGAACAGTCCGTACCACAGACCAGGTTGATGTTGTGGATGATGTGGAACAAATACACCGGATTCACATTGATGGCGGTTCCCACTGCTGTTGCACCGATATTTAATATCTTCAGCTCTTCTTCCAGATTTTTGATCCTCTGGATATCCCGCTCGATCACTGCCGCATAAGCCCCAAAAGACTGTCCCAGACGGATCGGAACCGCGTCCTGAAGCTGGGTTCTTCCCATTTTCACCACGTCATCGAACTCGATGGACTTATCTCTCAACGCTTTGTGAAGCCGCTCTAACTCTGCCACTAAACCCGGAAGCAGGTTTAAAATGGTCAGTTTTCCCGCACAGGGGATCACATCGTTGGTGGACTGGGCCATGTTGACATGTTCATTGGGATGAACGATGGAGTAATCACCCTTTTGGCCCCCTAAGATCTCGATGGCACGGTTGGCGATGACCTCGTTGGCGTTCATATTGGCAGAGGTTCCCGCGCCGCCCTGAATGGCATCCACGATAAACTGATTATGGAGTTTTCCGGCAATAATCTCGTCACAGGCTTTCACGATGGCATTGCCTTTCTCTTCATCCAGCACATGGGCCGCCATATTCGTGTAAGCCGCTGCTTTTTTGATTCTTGCCAGGTTTTTGATAAACTCCGGATGAAGTGGTCTTCCTGTGATCTTGAAATTATTTTTTGCACGGAGCGTCTGCACTCCATAGTAGGCTTTCTCTGGTACATCCATGGTTCCGATGGAATCGGATTCTCTTCTTGTCATCATAATCTTGTCCTCCCATTTTCTGTTTCTAAGCTGAGAATAGCACTTTGGAAAAGAAAAATAAATACTTTGAAAAACTATGACAATTCTTAATAAAACAAGCCAAAAACCTTATTTTTTTAAGATTTTTGGCTGTTTTTCTATTTTTATTAAGTTTGTTTCTATACTGTTATGTCAATCACTCTGGAAGCTTCTCTTCTAAGGTTCCCTGCATATACTGATCCATGGCTTCTGCTACCACCTTTGCGTAAGCAGTTGCCTCTACCACAGTCTTGGCGCCCAGAACCACATCTCCCGCGGCGAAAATGCCCGGATGGGTGGTCTCACCAAACTGGTTTGTTACTAAAAGACCATTGGCAGACGCCTTTAACCCTTCTGTGGTGCTGACTAACTTATCCTTTGGTCCCTGGCTGACGGACACGATGGTACTGTCAGCGTGAACCTGGATCGGAGTCTCGTCCACACCGATGCGGTTGCCTTCCTCGTCAAATAATACCTTCTGGAACACCGGGCCGTCATCGGTGATCTCCACCGGCTGCATACCAAAGGACAATACCGCACCGTCCACTTTTGCATAAGCGATCTCCTCTGCGCTTGCCTGGCTCTTTAAACCACGGGCATACAGCGTTACGTTTCTTGCTCCCTTTCTCAGAGCGGTTCTTGCCACGTCCATGGCGGAATTTCCCATACCGATGATGGCAACCGTATCACCTAATTCATAGGAATCCGGGTTTGCCAGGTAATCAATGGCAAAGTGGACATTTCCTAAAGACTCACCCTTGATGCCCAGCTTCTTCGGTCTCCACACGCCGGTACCAATGAAAATACTCTCATAACCATCACGGAACAGATCTTTGATCTCCAGCGCGCCGCCGATAGTGGTATTGGGACGGATCTTGATTCCGATCTCTCTTAATTTCTTCTTATAACGCTCCAGAATGGTCTTGGGCAGACGGAAATCCGGAACTGGAAAAAACAGTGCGGATCTGGCCGCATCTGGCAGACGGGGAAGGTCATTTTCTGGCATTGCTCGTGAAAGGGGAAAACGGCTGGGATCCTGTCCCGGAAGAGATCGGAAGTCTGTGTGAGAAAACAGGTGCAGAATGCGCAGAGACAGTCGCGGATGAGATCATCGTTTCTGGAAAACGCAAAAAGAGCGGAAAGAAAGACAGCAGACGGGACGGACAAAAGAACGGGCGCGGAAGAGAGGATGCTGCGCTTTCGGAGGCAGTTTCCGCATTCCGTATGTTTGAAAAGGAAAATCTGAAAGATTCAGAGAGTCTGGAGTCCGGAAAAAGATTTCTTCTGTTTGGGGAAAATCTGTATCTTGTACCGGAACAGATGCCGGATCTGAAAGGATTAAAAGTTTTAAGACCGGGTCTGCATCTTGGAACTTCGAAAAAAGACAGGTTTGAGCCGTCCCACGCACTGGCGCTCTTCCTGAAAAGAGAGAATGTAAAACAGGCAGTGGAAGTGGGGACAGAAGATCTCGCACTGCGGTATCTCCGCGGGGAGACGCTGCGAGCGGAAGATTTTGAAGATAAAGAGATTCCTGCGAAAGGCTGGGTGCTCGTGACGACCGGAGGCATGTCGCTGGGATTTGCGAAGGCAGCCGGCGGAATGCTGAAAAACCATTATCCGAAGGGACTGCGGATCCAGGGCGGCTGAGTTTTGCAGATGCATGTTCGGCTGACAGAGCAGATCTGAGCGACCCACCGGAGCGGTTCAGAAAAAGACCGGCTCCGGTGGATTTTTAATATCAGGAAAAAGTCTTTGCATATCCTCAGGGAGCGGCGCGGAAAGATTTACGGCCTCACCGGTCACCGGATGGAAAAAACTCAAAAATGTGGAATGAAGCGGCTGGCGGTCGATAAAACGATAATCCGGGTGATAGAGAAAATCTCCCGGAAGTGAGTGACCGATAGCTTTCATATGGACGCGGATCTGGTGCGTTCTTCCGGTCTCTAAAAGGAGACGGATGAACGAGAGATCCGCGTCTTTGTTATACGCAAGTGTCCGGTAGTGTGTCACAGCCGTCTCTCCGTGCTCCGGGTCACAGATCCGCTCGATGGTGGAGCCGTCTTTTCTTGCGATCGGGATGTCGATGGTGCCGGACTCGTCGGTCTTACCGGAGACGATGGCCGCGTACTCCCTGTGGATCGTGTGGTCTTTCACGGCATCGGAGAGGATGCAGGAGCTGTATGGATTTTTTGCCAGGAGCACAAGCCCGGAGGTATCCCGATCGAGCCGGTTCACAGCACGAAACACAAAGGGCGTCGTTTCATTTCTGTAGTACCAGGCAATCCCGTTCGCCAGAGTGTTCTCATAATGTCCCTGGGATGGATGGACCGGCATTCCGGCAGGTTTGTCGATCACGAGGACATGTTCATCCTCAAAGACAACCGAGAGATCCATGGGGACCGGAAGAATCTGATCGGAACTCTTTTTCTCTGTGACGTGGACCGTTAAAAGGTCGCCTGGCTGAAGGATCGTGTTGGAAAAGACGGTTTTTCCGTTTAAAAGAAAGCTACCGTCGGTGTTCCGGAGATGGACGACCAGGCGGGAAGAATATCCGGAATCCAGGAGAAACGCCGCGATGGAACGTCCTCCGGAGGATCCGGTGATCGTATAGGTTAAAGTTGTATTCATGAAAAATCCTTTTTGGAATATTTTTGCCTGTTATCGTGAAAGCGCGGAGCCGTCAGGCGCGATGTCCTGACAAAGTCGGAATACAGCATTGGAAAATCCTGCTTTGTGTATGAAAAGGCTGCCTGCGCACGTCGATTCCTATTGTAGCATAGGAGAAATTGTCCGGCAAGTCTCAGGATCCATCCGCATATGCTGTTACAAAGATCCGGCGGAAGTTCTTAAAAAATGTGGAAAAATAGAGAGTGTGGAAAGCAGATTCTGCGGGCCTGTGAAGGAACCGGACGGGCGGAAAAAGCGGGGGAGAGCGGTAAAAAATACGGACTGCTGCAGCTGTACATGGGAATTCTATTGCTTCTCGTGGTCTCGGTATCGGGAAACGTCCCGTATTCCGGAGTAAACTGGGAGAAAATTTCGCTGTATGGATCTCGGGCGGAGCAGGGAGATAAAAAGGAGGATCCGGCCGCAGTCCAGTCAGCTGTGAAGCCGGAGCCTCTGAACCTGAATTCCCGCTCCGCAGTTCTGATGGATGCCGATACCGGGCGTGTTCTGTATGGAAAAAATGAGACAGAAGACCTTCCGATGGCCAGCACCACAAAGATCATGACCTGTATTCTTGCGCTGGAAAATGCGGGGCCGGAGACGGAGGTCCTTGTCTCAGACCGGGCTGCATCGATGCCGGAGGTAAAGCTTCACATAAAAAAGGGAGAGAAATACCGGATGGAAGATCTCCTGTATTCGCTGATGCTGGAATCCCATAATGATTCTGCCGTGGCTATCGCCGAGGCAGTTGCGGGAAGTGTGGAGAAGTTTGCGGATATGATGAACCGGAAGGCTGTGGAGCTCGGCTGCGGAGATACCTGTTTTGTGACGCCGAACGGACTGGATGCGGAGGATCCGGAGAGCGGAAAAATACATTCCACAACAGCGGAAGACCTGGCGAGGATCCTCAGATACTGCATCCTGTTCTCACCGGACAAGAACGAGTTCCTCGCCATCACAAGGGCGCCGTCCCATGCGTTCTCAGATCTTTCGGGGATGAGAACGTTCTCCTGCGTGAACCATAACGCGCTCCTGACGTCTATGGAAGGCGCAGTCAGCGGAAAGACGGGATTTACCGGGAAAGCCGGGTACTGCTATGTGGGCGCGGTGAAAAAAGGGGAAAAGTTCTTTATCATGGCACTCTTGGGCTGTGGATGGCCTCCTCATAAGACTTACAAATGGCAGGATGTGAGAAAACTCGTGCAGTACGGGGAAACGAATTTTGAGTACCGGGTGATCGAAAAGACGGGGCTGGACGGAGAACCGGTGATCGCGGTAAAAGATGGTGTGGAGCCGGAGGTGAAAGTGAGGGCTGAGAACGGAGATGAGACATCGATCCGCATCCTTCTAGGGAAAGATGAGGATGTCCGGGTCAGGACAAAGATCGCAGGGACCATTCAGGCACCGGTGCGGGAAGGAACGCCTGTGGGGCAGAGAGATTATATGATCGGTGATGTGATCGTCGCCAGTGATCCGGTCCTGACGACAGAAAATGTGGAGGTGTGGGATTTCGGATGTGCGGAAAGGATCGTGATGAAAAAATTCTGGCAGTTATAACGGCATCATCCGGAATTACAGTTCAGAAACTATCTGCCTGCAGAATGGGGAAATGCTGGCAGAAAAATCCGGAAAATCCTATGATCGTACTTGGAATTACAGGAAAATCCTGCTATACTGTTGGGAAAGGCTGAGTTTTCAGTGGAAAATAGTAGCGTTACGAAAAATACGCAAGTACGGAGGCACAAAATGCAGACAAAACTGACGAGAGAGGATGCCATCGCGCTCCTCAGCAAGTACAACAAAGAGCCGTTTCACATCCTTCACGGACTTACCGTGGGCGGTGTCTTAAAATGGTACGCAAATGAACTTGGATACGGGGATGAAGCAGGTTTCTGGGAGATCTGCGGCATTCTCCATGATATCGACTTTGAGGAGTATCCGGAGGAACACTGCCTGATCGCACCGCGTCTCTTAAAAGAAGGCGGAGCGGAAGACGAGGTGATCCATGCGGTCTGCAGCCATGGATACGGGATCCATGAGTGGATCGATGCGAAGCCGGAGCATGAGATGGAGAAAGTTCTTTTTGCGGCAGATGAGCTGACCGGACTGATCTGGGCGGCAGCGAAGATGCGCCCTTCAAAGAGCGCGAAGGATATGGAAGTATCCAGCTTAAAGAAAAAATTTAAGGATAAGAAGTTTGCGGCCGGATGCTCCAGAGACGTCATCACAAAAGGGGCGGAAAATCTCGGCTGGGAACTGCCGAAGCTGATGGAGATGACGATCCTCGCCATGAGATCCTGCGAGGACTCTGTTGCGGAAGAGATGAAAGAGATGGGACTGGCGGAATAAAAGCGGAAAGCCTGTGAGATGGAGTACGGACAGGAAACGTTTTCCTCCCGGTCCTGTCATTTCACGCTCTTGATCTGTGCGGTCATTTTGTTCGGCAGGCAGACGATGATCTCGCCGTCCATATGGATCTTCCCCTGGTGAACGCAGATCTTATCGGGGCAGGTCGCTTCGGAGACCCAGACTTCCCCGTCTTTGATGATCAGATGGTTTGTGCCGCCGGATGCACCATCGATCGTGAGTTCCTGATCTTTTGCGAGATCGAGTGTCTCGACGACGTTTCCGTCGACAGAGATCTCGACGACTTCTGCCGGGCTCTTATGCATCAGCTTTGTCCCGAGAAACAGAAGAGCGGCAGCCGCAAGGACCACGGCGATCAGGATCAGGTCCTGTTTCTTAAAAAGTGTGTGTTTCATGTCTTTATTTTCTGTCATAAAAATCTCCTGAAAACTCAATAACCAATGAGGCTGCAGTGCCTGCGGATCCCGGATGCGCTGAGCCGGGGATCATTGTTTAATGATAAAGTCTTCCATCCCGTCCGAATAATAAACGTGATAATCCTCATCGATAAAGCATGCATAGATCCCGTCGAGGGAATTTGCAAGCTCCAGTCCTTTTTCAAGTCCGAGAGAAAAGCAGGTGGTGGAGAGACCGTCACCGTCCACGGATTCTTCGGAAAGGATCGTCACGGAGATCAGCCCGTTATCGTAAGGATACCCCGTTGCCGGATTTAAAATATGATGGTAATTTTTTCCGTCAACCTCAAAATGGCGTTCATAGACGCCGGAAGTGACAACGGAGAGATCATCGATGCCAAGCACCTCAAAAGTCTCATCGCGGTCCGCAAACGGTTTCTGAAGTCCGATGTGGAACTTGCTCCCATCCGGCTTTTCTCCGACGCAGAGAACGTTTCCGCCGAGATTAATGATTGCGCTCTTCACGCCGGCATCCAGAAGCTGATCCTTGATCCGGTCGGCGATATATCCCTTCGCGATAGATCCGAGATCGATCGTGGTGTCAGGGGAAAGGAACGTCAGGGTGTTTCCGGAGAGGACCAGGTTGTGATAATCCACTTTCGGAATGTCCGCTTCAATGTCCGCCGCATCCGGGATCACAGCCTCGCCGCTCGTGAAGTTCCAGAGGGAGCTCAGCGGTTCGATCGTAATGTCGAAAGCGCCGCCGGACTTTTCGCAGTATTCCAGACCTTTCGATAAGAGCGCCGCCATATCGTCGGAAACCGTGACGGTGTCCGTAGTCCGGTGGTTGATCTGATAGAGTTCACTGGTCTCTAACGTCTTGCTGAAAATGTTTTCATACTCTTTACAAAGTGCCATCGAATCGTCTAAGATAGAGGAGTCGTCAGAATCGTAGAGGGTGATGGTGACGAAGGTGTTGAGCAGAAAATCGGAACGGCTCAAAGGAGTCTCAGGAGTGAGAAGACCCGGACCGTCACTATTTTGGCATCCACTCAGTGCCATGCCGGAAACGAGGATGAGACCGGCGGCACAGATGCTGAAGATTGTTTTTTTGTTCATATTTGTACTTCCTGTAATTTGATGGATGATCGTAACTTTCCGATCAATGAGGAGCCGTTACGCCGGATCCTCATAATATCTGATTTTTTATTCTAACAAACAGACTTTTGAAAGTCAAGAAAGACGAGGGATCGATCCTATGTATCGAGAAAAAAAGGCGATAAATATCGCATTGTACGGACTTCTCATCGCACTCGCCATGGTGCTCAGCTTTGTTGAGACGCTGATCCCCATTCCGATCCCGGTCCCGGGCGTAAAGCTTGGACTCGCGAACCTTGTGACGGTGGTGGGACTTTACCTGATCGGGATCCCTGGAACGATCGCGGTGACCCTGATCCGCATCGTTCTTGTGGGCTTATCTTTTGGAAATCCATACAGTATGATCTACGGGCTGTCAGGAAGCTTTCTCAGCCTGTTTGTGATGGCAATCTTAAAGAAAACGGGAAAACTCTCCCAGATCGGTATCAGCGTCCTCGGCGGTATCGCCCACAACATCGGCCAGATCACATTCGCAGCTGTCATTGTCCAGACAGCAGGCGTATTTTACTATCTCCCGTTCCTCCTCGCCGCCGGCTGCATCGCAGGAACCCTGATCGGAGTTGTCGGCGGGATCATTACAGAACGCCTGATGCACGCAATGCGCGGTATAAAAAAATAAAATACCGATTGTATTGAGGGGATATTTTTACTATAATGAATGGTAACAGGTTGCAGGTGCGCCAATTTATTTCGAAACAGCCACGTTGCAAGTTTACTTGCATAAGTGGCTGCTGCGGAATAAATTGGCATAGGGCGCCCGCCCTATGCTTCTTGTGTTTCCACCGGAAAAACAAGAAGAGCGCACAAAAACCAGCCAATCAACTATCATGCAAGCTAACATATAACCGAAAAATCGGAGGGATCCATCATGATTGAAATGTCAGTAAAAAAACTGGTACAGTATGGAAAAGAAACAGGCCTGATCGAAAAAGAAGACGAGATCTACGCCAGAAACCAGATCCTGGAAGTCCTCGGCATGGATGAATATGAAGAGCCTGGCGAGATCGTGGGGACGATCAGCCTGGAAGATACCTTAAATGAGCTGACCGATTACGCGGCAGAACACGGGATTCTTGAAAACAACAGTGTTGTGTACCGGGATCTCTTTGATACGCGGCTCATGAACTGCCTGATGCCGCGCCCGAGTGAGGTCGTAAAAAAGTTCCACAGTGAATATGAAAAGTCCCCGGAGGATGCGACCGGTTATTTCTATAAACTGAGCCAGGATTCCAACTATATCCGCCGTTACCGCGTCTGTAAAGATCTGAAATGGATCACAAAGACAGAGTATGGGGATCTCGATATCACGGTAAACCTCTCCAAACCGGAGAAAGATCCGAAAGCGATCGCAGCTGCAAAGAACATGAAGCAGAGCGGATATCCGAAATGCCTGCTTTGCATGGAGAACGTCGGCTATGCGGGCCGCGTCAATCATCCGGCGAGAAACAACCACAGGATCATCCCGCTGACTTTAAACGGGGAGAACTGGGGATTCCAGTATTCTCCGTATGTCTATTATAATGAGCACTGCATCGTCTTCAACGGAAAACATACGCCGATGAAGATCGACCGGAACACATTTAAGAAATTATTTGATTTCGTCACAATGTTCCCGAACTATTTCCTGGGATCCAATGCGGATCTCCCGATCGTCGGCGGTTCCATCCTGACCCACGATCATTTCCAGGGCGGAAGATATACCTTTGCAATGGCGAAGGCGCCGGTGGAAAAGAGTTTTACAGTCAATGGATTCGAGGATGTGGAAGCCGGGATCGTAAAATGGCCGATGTCCGTGATCCGGATCCGTGGGGAGAAGAAAGAGCGGCTGATCGATCTTGCAGACAAGATCCTGACTGCATGGCGCGGATACACAGATGCGGATGCGGATATTTATGCGGAGACAAACGGAGAACCGCACAACACGATCACCCCGATCGCGAGATTCCGCGATGGGAAGTTTGAGCTGGACCTGGTGCTCAGAAATAACCGCACCACCGAGGACCGCCCGCTCGGCTTGTTCCATCCGAACCCGAAGCTGCATCACATTAAAAAAGAGAACATCGGACTGATCGAAGTCATGGGTCTTGCGGTCCTTCCGTCAAGACTGAAAGAAGAGCTTGCCCTGCTCGCAGATTATATTGTAGAAGGAAAAGACATCCGCAGCGAAGAGTCGATCGCGAAACATGCGGACTGGGTGGAGGAATTCCTTCCGAAATACGAGAAGATCACAAAAGACAATGTGATGGAGATCCTGCAGGATGAGGTCGGTCATGTATTTGCGAATGTTCTGGAGGATGCCGGTGTCTATAAACGCACAGAGGCAGGCCGGGAGGCATTCGGAAGATTTATCGCGTCCCTGAACTGAAGATCCTACGGACGCATATGCAGAATGGGAGTGAATCACTGCGATCACGTTACATTTTCCTTAATATTTTCATAAATGTAAGGACGGTGTCTCGCCAAGCGCAGGAAAATATGTTATACTTGATAACTGTTTAACGAGAATCAGCAGAAATTCTCCTGTCGCTGCCGGTGGTGAGGAGAGTGGAAGATGAGAAACTCAACGGCAGCGGCGGCAGAGAAAAATCAAAAGGAACGGTCTTTTGTATCTGATGCCGGAACGTGAAAAGGAGACTGACATGTTAAATGAGGAGAAGATCCGGCTGATGACGGGTATCGCCATGTTTGAAAAGAAAATGATGAAGGAATCCATTCCTGCGAACCGGTATTTTAAGAGCGATTATGTGGGAAGCCACCTGATCCGGTCGTTTATCGCGTATTCACTGACCGTCTGCCTGTGCCTGATGCTATGGGTCCTTTACCGTTTTGATGATCTGATCAATGCGATGGCAGTCGACGATCTGCTTTCACTTGGTGCACGCCTTGTATTTTACTATGTGGCAGGACTTCTCGCATATCTTGCCGTGACTTGGAAGATCTATTCGAGACGCTATGATGAGGCGGCGGGAAAACTGAAGATCTACCAGGCAAAACTCCGGCGGCTGGATAAAAAGTACAACCAGCAGGGAGTGAAGGAAAACGGGGAGGAAAAGAGTAAGTGATCGGACTTTTAGTATTTAAGGAAAAACTGAAACAATTTTATGGGAAATATAATATTTACATCGTACCGGTCGTAAAATTTCTGGTGGGATTTCTCACCTTCTGGCTGATCAATGCGAATGTGGGATTTATGACAAAGCTGAAAAATCCACTGATCTCGGTGCTAATGGGACTGATCGCCTCCTTTATCCCGTACGGAGTGACTGCGTTTTTAGCCGGGATCTTTATCCTGATCCATGTTTCCCAGGTGTCTCTGGAGATCGCCCTGATCATCTTTGTATTCATGCTCGCGGTTACTGTCCTTTACTATGGTTTCCGCCCGGGGGACGGATATCTTCTGCTCCTGACTCCGCTGCTGTTTTTCCTGCGGATCCCGTATGTGGTCCCGCTCGTCGTAGGCCTTTCCGGAAGTCTGGTCTCGATCGTTCCGGTGTGCTGCGGTGTCTGCATCTACTATATCCTGATGTATTTAAAGCAGAATGCGGGGACACTGACCGGAAGCTCCATGACGGAGATGGCGGACCGTTTTATCCAGATCGTAAAAAATGTGTTTGGAAATGAACTCATGTGGGTCATGGTGGCTGCGTTTGCCGCTGCGATCCTTGTCGTGTTCATTATCAAAAATCTCTCGGTGGATTATTCTTGGTCCATCGCCATCGTTGCCGGAGTGATCACCCAGCTTGCTGTGATCTTTGTAGGAGATTTCAACTTCAATCTTCCGGTATCCGCCGGTTCCATGATCTTTGGAATCGTCTCATCGGTGGTGATCGCCCTGATCTACCAGTTCTTTGTGTTCGCGGTGGATTATACGAGAACAGAGTATCTGCAGTAT
>ENA-UERY01001819-UERY01001819.1-human-gut-metagenome-genome-assembly--contig:-NODE-1819-length-12039-cov-2.976927_pt1 | contig 12039 bp, 8 predicted proteins | sample MGYA00242989_ERZ507990 | MGnify/ENA primary metagenome ERZ507990 (study PRJEB26167, sample SAMN06115529) | human gut metagenome | host: Homo sapiens | place: China:Fujian | collected 2015-08-26...
TTTCCGGGAACTGAATTCCCGGAAAGACAGATTTCAATTCGTAGGGGCGCGGTGACCGCGTATCTAGGGGGGACAACGTTCCCCCTAGAAGCGTCCTCAGCCGCTGGCCCGTTTCACCTGATACACGCCCTGGATCTGCCCCAGCTTGTTGATGACGTTGGTCAGCTCCTCCTGATTTTTGACCTCCAGGACGATGCTGACGGTGGCGTAGCCGTCCGGCATGGAGCGGGCCGACAGACTGGTGGTCTTGACCTTGGCGGCGGAGAGGGTCATGGCCACGTCCAGGGTCAGGCCGTCCCGGTCCTTGGCGGACAGCTCCAGGGCGGTCTTATAGTTGGGCAGCTTACTGTTGACCCAGGAGACCTTCACCCAGCGGTCGGCCTCCTCGGGCTTGCGCTTGTCCGGGGCGGCGTTGGGGCAGTCGGCCCGGTGGACGGACACGCCATAGCCACGGGTGATAAAGCCGATGACCGGGTCGCCGGGGACGGGGGTGCAGCACTTGGCGAACTTCACCAGACAGTTGCCCAGCCCCTCCACAATAATGCCGGAATCGGTGTGCTTGTTCGACCCGGTAAGGGCGGCCTCCTCCACCTGATTGCTCACGCCGGGGACGATCACGCTCTCCGCCGTGGTCTTGGCAGCGGCGGCGGCCTTCTCCGCCTGAAGCCGGCCCAGGCGCAGCAGCTCGTCCTTGGCCCGGGCCACCGCCTTGGTGGCGGTGGTGCCGCCATAGCCGATGGAGGCATACAGCTCATCCAGGGTGCCGCAGCGCACCTTGCGCAGGATATAGGGCAGATTCTCCTCGGCAGTGATGGCCGACAGGGCGATCTTCATGTGCTTCAGCTCGGCCTCGAAGGCGGCCCGTCCGGTGGCGATGTTCTCCTCCCGGCGCTCCTTCTTGAACCACTGGCGGATTTTATTTCTGGCCTCGTTGGACTTGCAGATCTTCAGCCAGTCCCGGCTGGGGCCCTTGGCATTCTTGGAGGTCAGAATCTCCACAATATCGCCGTTTTTCAGCTGGCTGTCGATCGGCGCGATGCGGCCGTTGACCTTGCAGCCAGTCATGCGGTTGCCGACGGCGGAGTGAATGGCGTAGGCCAGGTCGATCGGCGTCGCGCCGGCCGGCATGTTGACTACGTCGCCCTTCGGGGTGAATACGAACACCTCGTCCGCGAACAGGTCGACCTTGATATTCTTGATAAAGTCCTCGGCCTCGGTGTCCTGCTGCGCCTCGAGCAGCTGACGGATCCATGCGAACGTCTCCTCGCCCGCCTTCTTATCCAGGCCCTGCTTGTACTTCCAGTGCGCCGCTACGCCGTATTCCGCCATCTTGTGCATCTCGGCCGTGCGGATCTGGATCTCGAACGGGATGCCGGCGCGGCCGATGACGGTCGTATGGAGCGACTGGTAGCCGTTCGGCTTCGGGGTGGAGATATAGTCCTTGAAGCGGCCCGGGATGGGCTTGTAGAGGTCGTGCACATAGCCGAGCACGTTATAGCAGTCCGCCACGGTATCCACGATGACGCGCACCGCGCAGATGTCGTAGATCTCGTTGATGGTCTTGTGCTGCGCATACATCTTGCGGTAAATGGAGTAGATATGCTTGACGCGCGCGGAAATGGTGTTGTTGATGTGCGCCTCCCTGAGTTTTTCGGAGATGCGCTCCTGAATGCCCTTGAGGAACTCCTCATGCTGCTCGCTCTGCGCCTTGAGGCCCTCGACGATCTCGTTGTAGCCGATGGGGTCGAGGATTTTGAGCGAAAGATCCTCAAGCTCCCACTTGATGCGGCTCATGCCGAGGCGGTGCGCGATCGGCGCGTAGATCTCCATGGTCTCGAGCGCCTTGTCGCGCTGCTTGCGCTCGGGCAGGAACTGGAACGTGCGCGCGTTGTGCAGGCGGTCGGCGAGCTTGATGAGGATGACGCGGATATCCTTTGCCATCGCGAGGAACATCTTACGCAGATCCTCGAACTGCTCCTGCTCCTTGGAGTAGCGCAGCATGCCCAGGCGCGTAACGCCGTCGACGAGCTCCGCGACCGGCGTGCCGAACTTGTTCTCGATCTCCTTGTAGCCGAATTCGGTGGCCTCGATGCAGTCATGCAGGAGTGCGGCGCAGATGGAATCGGTATCGAGACCCATCTCGACCACGATCTCCGCGACCGCGACCGGATGGATGATATACGGCTCGCCGTTGCGGCGCTTCTGCCCCTCATGGGCGGCGGCAGCGCACTCGTAGGCGGCGCGGATCTTCTTGATATTGGCCTGCGGGTTCTGTTTGCTCACCCGCTCGAGCAGAAATTCCAGTTTGTTTTGCATAGTTTGTTCCCCCATTCGCTCACCCCGCCATACTTTGCAGTGTCCGCAGCACGACGGAGCCGGAAATATCCGCCTTACCCTCGTAAGGCTTGAGGCAGACGTTTATCATGCCCTCTTTGAAATGGTAGCTGATGAGGCCGGACTCGGAAAAGACGTCGAGCGAGACGAGGAGCTTGCCGATGTTGATCTCGCGTCTGCTCTCCCAGGAAACGCGGCGCGAAAGCGCCCCGTCGGGCACGGAGAGCCGTCCGTCCTCCGCGCGGCAGACGATATGCCGCCAGACGGCGACAAGATCCTTGCGCTCGGGGAGCAGCCGCCGCGCCTCGAGCGCGGTCAGCGGACCGTCCTGCATCAGAATGTTGTAAAGATTGAGGATCAGCTGGTCGGCGCGGTGCTCGCACTCGCTCAGCTGCACGTCGCAGATGACAAGCTGCACGCTGCGGCGGTTATGGTATTCGTTGATCTCGAGATGGAACGCCGCGTCCACCGTGCTGCCCGGGACAAAGCCCAGCCCGCCGGCGCCCGTTCCGAACCAGATGGCGCCCAACCGCGTCCCGTCCTTGGAGAGAGACAGGCGCACATGGCGGTCGCTCGAAAGCGGCGTGATGTCCTCGACGATCAGGTCCTTCATGCAGAACACAGGCTCTGCGTTCTGCATTCCGTAGGGCTCGAGCATGGAAAGGCCCTCGATATTCTCGATGGTCAGCCATTCCTTTTCGACCATGCAGTCGATATGCAGCTGCGGAATGAGCTGCTGCCGGGTGACATGGGTCTCGGCATAGGCCTTGAGGCGCGCCTTCAGCGCGTCGATATTGCTCTCGTCGATCGTAAGGCCGGCTGCGAGCGCGTGGCCGCCGTAGCGGTCGAGCAGGTCGGAGCAGCTCGTCAAAGCGTCGAACAGGTTGAAGCTGCCGATCGAGCGGCCCGAGCCCTTGCCGACGCCGTCGCTGTCGATCGAGATGAGCACCACCGGGCAGCCGTAGCGGTCGCACAGGCGCGAGCAGACGATGCCGATCACACCCTGATGCCAGCCCTTTCCGGCGAGCACGATCATCTTGTCCCCGACCGGATTGTATTCGCCCCGCAGCTGCGTGAGCGCCTGGTTCAGGATCTCGTTCTCCGTCGTCTGCCGCAGCTTGTTCTGCTCACACAGCTCGACGGCGAGCCGGATCGCGCGGTCCATGTCCTGCGTCAGGAACAGCTCGGCGGCGAGGTCCGCCTTGCCCATGCGCCCGGCGGCGTTGATGCGCGGCGCGAGCACGAAGCTGATGGTCGAGGCGGTCAGATGGCGCTCCGCCATGCCGGCCTCCGCGAGCAGGCGCTGCAGACCGATGTTGCGCGTCTTTTCCATTCTTTGCAGACCTTCCGCGACAAGAATGCGGTTTTCGCCCACGATGGGCATGACGTCCGCGACCGTGCCGAGCGCGACAAGGTCGGCGTAGCGGTCGAGCATCGCGTCCGTGTCGCCGTCGAGCGCGCAGATCAGCTTGAATGCCACACCCACGCCCGCGAGGCTGTCGAACGGATAGGTGTCCCCGGCCTGCTTGCAGTCGATGACCGCTTCGGCCTCGGGCAGCTCGTCGTGGCACTCGTGATGGTCGGTGATGACGACCTTCATGCCAAGCTCGCGCGCGAGCGCGATCTCCTCGTTCGCGGTGATGCCCGAGTCCACGGTTATCATCAGGCGCGTGCCGCGTCGGTACAGCTCCTCCATCGCCTGCCGCGTCAGGCCGTAGCCCTCGCTCAGACGGTTCGGGATATAATATTCACAGGCTGCGCCCGCCGTGCGCAGGTAATCGACCAGCGTGCAGGTCGCGGTGATGCCGTCGACATCGTAGTCTCCGTAGACCACGATGCGCTCGCCGCGCTCGATCGCGCCGCGAATGACACCGACCGCCCGGTCCATGTCGTGCATGGCGAACGGGTCGTGCAGACCGCTGCGCTCACAGCTGAGAAACGCCCGTGCTGCGGCTGCGTTTTCGATGCCGCGGGCGGAAAGGACCGCCGCCGTGAGCGGCGCACAGTGCATTTCCTGCGCGAGGCGACGCACTCCGCCGGCATCCGGCTCAGCGATCATCCATCGTTTCGCTTTCATAGCTCTCCCTCTTTTGGTTTTTTTATTACAACTATTATACCAAAACGCCGGGATAATCTCAACATTTTTATGCACATAGTCAAAAACGGGTGATTTCTTCCGAAACCACCCGTAATTTTGTACATTTTATTCACTTTTCGCCTGCATTGCGGCCTTTGTTTTCGCGAGGACAGGGCCGAGATAGCGGCCGGTATACGATTTTTCGCACTGTGCGACCTCCTCGGGCGTGCCGCTCGCGACCAGTCTGCCGCCGCCGTCGCCGCCCTCGGGGCCGAGATCGAGGATATAATCCGCGACCTTGATGACGTCGAGGTTGTGCTCGATGACGACGACCGTGTTCCCCGCGTCCACGAGCTTTTGCAGCACATCCACAAGCCTGTGCACATCCGCGACGTGCAGGCCGGTCGTCGGCTCGTCGAGGATATAGATGGTCTTGCCGGTCGAGCGCTTGGACAGCTCGGTCGCGAGCTTGGCGCGTTGCGCTTCGCCGCCCGAGAGCGTCGTGGAGGACTGACCAAGCTTGACGTAGCCGAGACCGACCTCGCGCATGGTCTCCAGACGGCGTGCGATCTTCGGCACGTTCGCAAAGAACTCGCACGCCTCGTCCACAGTCATGTCGAGCACCTCGTAGATATTCCTGCCCTTGTAGCGCACCTCGAGCGTCTCCTTGTTGTAGCGGCGGCCCTTGCAGACGTCGCAGGGGACGTAAACGTCCGGCAGGAAGTGCATTTCGATCTTGAGCAGGCCGTCTCCCGAGCAGGCCTCGCAGCGGCCGCCCTTGACGTTGAAGGAAAAGCGGCTCGGGCCGTAGCCGCGCGCCTTCGCATCTGCCGTTTTGGCGAACAGGTCGCGGATGTCGTTGAACACGCCCGTGTAGGTCGCCGGATTGGAGCGCGGCGTGCGGCCGATGGGCGACTGGTCGATGTCGATGACCTTGTCGAGGTTTTCCAGTCCCTCGATGCCGTCGAACGCACCCGGGCGGGTTTTTGCGCCGTTCAGCTCGGCGGCGAGCTTCTTGTAGAGTATCTCGTTCACGAACGAGGACTTGCCCGAGCCGGAAACGCCGGTCACGCAGGTCAGCGTGCCGAGCGGAATCGTGAAATCCGTGTGCTTGAGGTTGTTGACCGCGCAGCCCTTTACCCTGAGCTTTTTGCCGCTGCCCTTGCGGCGCACCTCGGGCACGGGGATGAATTTCCGGCCGGAAAGATACTGACCGGTGACCGAATCGCTCTTCAGCAGCTCGTCCACCGTGCCCTGAAATACGACCTCGCCGCCGTTGCGGCCCGCGCCCGGACCGATGTCCACGATATGATCGGCCGCGAACATGGTGTCCTCGTCGTGCTCGACCACGATCAGCGTGTTGCCGAGATCGCGCAGACGCTTAAGGGTCGCGAGCAGCTTGTCGTTATCGCGCTGATGCAGGCCGATAGACGGCTCGTCGAGGATATACAGCACGCCCACGAGCGACGAGCCGATCTGCGTGGCGAGGCGGATGCGCTGGCTCTCGCCGCCCGACAGCGTGCCGGACGAGCGCGAGAGCGTCAGATATTCCAGACCGACCGACTGAAGGAAGCCGAGGCGGTCCATGATCTCCTTGATGACGCGGTCGCCGATCTTGTGCTGCATCTCACTCAGCCGGAGCGTGTGCAGAAACTCCATCGCCTTGACGACCGATTTTTCCGCGAATTCCGCGATGTTGAGTCCGCCGAGCGTGACCGCGAGCACCTCAGGCCGCAGACGGCGGCCATGGCAGGCCGGACACGGGCTTTCGCTCATGACCTCCTCGATCTCGCCGCGCGACCAGTCGCTGTTCGTCTCGCGGTAGCGGCGCTCGAGATTGGGGATGATGCCCTCGAACGGCTGGCGCATCACGCCGCCCGAAATGCGGCTGACCGACAGCTCGAGCACCTCGTCTCCCGTGCCGTAGAGCAGCTCGTCGAGCGCCTGTCCGGACAATTCCTCAATGGGCGTTTCGAGCGAAAAGCCGTGCTTTCTGCCGAGCGCAGTGTAGTACATATAGGAAATGCTGCCCGGCTCGGCGTTCGTCCAGCCGGTCGCGCGAATCGCGCCCTGCTTGATGGACAGTCTGCGGTTTGGGATGACGCGGTCGGGGTCCACGACCCTTTGGATGCCGAGGCCGGTGCAGACCGGGCACGCGCCGTAGGGATTGTTGAACGAGAACATGCGCGGCGTCAGCTCCTCAATGGAGATGCCGCAGTCATCGCAGGCGTAGTTCTGCGAAAAGCGCAGCTCATCGCCGCCGATGACATCCGCGATGAGCAGACCGCCCGACAGCGCGCACGCGGTCTCGACCGAGTCGGTGATGCGGCCGCGCGCATCCGGACGGATGACAACGCGGTCGACGACGATCTCGATGCTGTGCTTTTTCGTTTTGGCGAGCTTGAATTCTTCGGAAAGGTCGTGTATCTCGCCATCCACGCGCACGCGGACATAGCCCTGCCTGCGGGCATCCTCGAATACCTTGCTGTGCTCGCCCTTCTTGCCGCGGATGACCGGCGCGAGCAGCTGCACGCGCGTCTTTTCCGGCAGCGCCATCAGCCGGTCGATGATCTGGTCGATGGTCTGCTGATGGATCTCCTTGCCGCATTTCGGGCAGTGCGGCGTGCCGATGCGCGCCCAGAGCAGACGCATATAGTCGTAGATCTCGGTGACCGTGCCGACGGTCGAGCGCGGGTTCTGCGAGGTGGTCTTCTGGTCGATGGAAATGGCCGGGGACAGACCGTCGATATAGTCCACATCCGGCTTGTCCATCTGGCCGAGGAACTGCCGCGCATAGCTCGACAGCGACTCGACATAGCGGCGCTGACCCTCGGCGTAGATCGTATCGAACGCCAGAGACGACTTGCCCGAACCGGACAGGCCGGTAAACACCACAAGCTCGTCACGCGGGATTTCAATATCAATGTTTTTCAGATTGTGCTCGCGGGCACCTTTTATTTTGATGATGTCTTTCATTCGTGTTTTCTGTACCTCGTTTTATTTTTCCTCCAGCGCCTTGATCTGGTCGCGCAGCTGGGCGGCGATCTCAAACTCGAGCATCTTCGCCGCCTCCTTCATCTGGCGGGTCAGACGGGCGATCTCCTGCTGCTTCTCGCCCTTCGTGCGCAGCTTTTTCTTGCTGCTCGTCGGCACATTGGAGGTGATCTCGATCACGTCCTGCACCTTTTTGCGCACAGACCTGGGGGTAATGCCGTGTGCCTTGTTGAAGGCGTCCTGCAAGGCGCGGCGGCGCTCGGTCTCGTCCATCGCGCGCTTCATCGAGGGGGTGATGCTGTCGGCATACAGCACGACTAAGCCGTGCTCGTTTCGTGCGGCGCGGCCGATGGTCTGGATGAGCGAGGTCTCCGAGCGCAGGAAGCCCTCCTTGTCCGCATCGAGAATGGCGACGAGCGACACCTCGGGGATATCCAGACCCTCGCGCAGCAGGTTGATGCCGACGAGAACGTCATACACGCCGAGGCGCAGGTCGCGCACGAGCTCCTGCCGCTCGATGGTCTTGACGTCGTGGTGCATATAGCGCACCCTGATGCCGGCGGTCTCCAGATAATCGGTCAGATCCTCCGCCATTTTCTTGGTGAGCGTCGTGACGAGCACCCGCTCGTTCTTCGCTGTGCGGGCGTTGATTTCGCCGATGAGGTCGTCGATCTGGCCGTCCACCGGACGCACAACGACCTCCGGATCGAGCAGACCGGTCGGACGGATGACCTGCTCGACGACCTGACCCGAGCGCGAGAGCTCGTATTCGCCCGGCGTCGCGGAGACATAAACGATCTGGTTCAGCCGCTCGTTGAACTCGTCGAAGTTCAGCGGACGGTTGTCGTAGGCGCTCGGCAGGCGGAAGCCGTTTTCGACCAGACTTTCCTTGCGCGCGCGGTCGCCGTGATACATCGCGCGGACCTGCGGCAGAGTAACGTGGCTCTCGTCCACGATCAGCAGGAAATCCTTCGGGAAGTAGTCGAGGAGCGCGTAGGGCGAGGAGCCCGGCGCGCGGCGCGACAGCACGCGCGAATAGTTCTCGATGCCCGAGCAGAAGCCGATCTCCTGAAGCATTTCGATGTCGTAGCGCGTGCGCTGACCGATGCGCTGCGCCTCGATGAGCTTACCGTTCTCCTCGAAGTATCTGACGCGCTGCTCCAGCTCCTCTTCAAGGTCCTTGATGGCCTCCTCGAGCTTTTCCTTTGGCGTGACATAGTGGCTCGCCGGGAAGATCGCGATGTGTCCGAGCTCGCCTAGCGCCACGCCGGTCAGCGGATTGATGCGGCTGATGCGGTCGACCTCGTCGCCGAAGAACTCGACGCGCACCACATCCTCATCCGAGTATACCGGCCAGATCTCGACCGTGTCGCCGCGCACGCGGAAGCGATTGCGCTCGAAGGCGATGTCATTGCGCTCATACTGGATGTCGATCAGGCGGCGGATGAGCGTATCGCGCCCGAGCTCCATGCCCGGACGCAGCGAAATGACCATGCTCTTGTAGTCGATCGGGTCGCCGAGCGAATAGATGCACGACACCGAGGACACGATGATAACGTCGCGGCGCTCGGCGAGCGCGGAGGTCGCGGAATGGCGCAGGCGGTCGATCTCGTCGTTGATGGCGGAGTCCTTCTCGATATAGGTATCGGTCGAAGCGATGTACGCCTCCGGCTGATAGTAATCATAGTAGGAGACGAAATACTCGACGGCGTTGTCCGGGAAGAATTCGCGCAGCTCGGTGCACAGCTGCGCGGCGAGCGTTTTATTGTGCGCGAGCACGAGCGTCGGGCGCTGTGTCTGCTCGATGATGTTAGCCATGGTGAAGGTCTTGCCCGAGCCGGTAACGCCCTTGAGCGTCTGCTCCTCCAGACCGTTGCGGATGCCCTCGACGAGCTTCGCGACCGCCTGCGGCTGGTCGCCCGCCATCCTGTACGGGCTTACGATGTGAAATTCCGGCATTTTGCCCGGCCTCCCTCTGTTTCTCTTATATGTCGTGGATGCGCTGCATCGCCTGGCGGAGCGCACGGCTCACGAGCGGGCTGTCCGAGATCTCCGGGAACGGAACGGTCGGCTCGGGTGCGCCGTCGTGCGGACGCAGGCTCCTGCCCATCCAGAGCACGTCGCGCCACTGGCCGAACTTGTACATACTCTCCTGATAGGCGCCCGAAATGACAAAGCCCATCGCCTTGTGGAACTTCATCGAGCGCTCGTTGGGCGAGGTGATGCCGACATAGATATTATAGTAGCCCTGCATCGCGAGCACCTCGAACAGCGCGGCGTAGATCGCGCCGGCGATGCCGTGGCGGTGCCAGTCCTGCGCGACATAGATCGAGGTCTCCACCGACCACTGGTATGCCGCGCGGGTGCGGTGCGGAGAGGCGTAGCCGTAGCCTGCGACCTCGCCGTCGATGATGCACACGAGCCACGGCAGCTTTTCGGTGAACGTGCGGATGCGGCGCGTAAACTCCTCGAGCGTCGGAGCATCGTATTCGCTCGACACGGTCGTCTGGATAACGTAGGGCGCGTAGATGGCGAGCATTTCGGCGGCGTCGTCTACGGTCGCGGGACGCAGAATGATTTCAGACATATGTTTTCCCTCTTTTCGCTTTTCTCCGTGCAGACGGATGGTTTCGTCGGTCTCTTATTCTTCTATTATATCCCCTGCGCCGCCGCTCTTCAACTGATTTCTGCGCACCCCCTGCCAAAAACCGCACATTTGTTCGCGTCATTTTTGTGCGCTTTTGCCCGTCGAAAACCGCACAAACTGCGCTTCGCCTCGTTGCAATTTTCCCCCCTGGGTAGTATACTTATAATCACTAAGCAAATTTCCGGCAAGTGTATTTTTCCGCGCCGCGCGCCCTGTTTTCCTGTGTCGGCGCAGCATGCGGATGAGTGCAGGACCAAAGGAGGTATCCCGTATTATGATCCGTTACGGCTTTATCCATACCAAGGAGGACATCAAGTTTCTTGTGCTGTTCGCAATGGATCTTCTCCCCTTCCCCGTTACGTTCGAGACGGTGGTCGATCTGATTACATGGTGTGACGACGGCTTCGGCTATTTCGAGCTGAGCGAAGCGTTTTACGAGATGATTCCCACCGGCCACATCGACGAGAGCATCGAAAACGGCGCAAAGCTCTACGCCATCACCGACAAGGGCCGCGAGGCGACGCGCATCTTCGAGAAGCAGCTGCCCTATCCGGTGCGCGAGGCGGCGCAGCGTTCGGCGCTCCGCGTCGTGCGCCAGATCCGCCGCGACGCCGCGATCCATACCTCGGTCACCGAGCACGGCGAGCACGATCTCACCGTCCGCATGGAAATGGAGCAGGTGTTTGCCATCGAAATGGCGGTCGTCAGCCACGAGCAGGCAACCATGCTCGAGCGCACCTTCAAAGCCAACGCCGAAGCGATCTACCAGAAGCTGCTCGGCGTTATGACGCAGGAATATCCCAATTAAAAGAAAGAAGCATCCCCGTGAAACACCTCAAACAACTCGCATTGCTGCTCGCGTGCTGCGTCGGCGGCAACCTGATCTCTGCGCTGCTGCACGGCGCCCTTCCCGGCAACGTGCTCGGTCTTACCCTGCTGCTCGTGCTGCTCATCTGCCGCGCGGTCAAGCTGCACCATGTGGAAGACACCGCCGATTTTCTGCTTCAGAACATGGCGTTTTTCTTTCTGCCGGCGTGCCTCGGCATTCTCGACATTTTCGCTGACATCAAGGGCGAGATTCTCGCCATTCTCGCGGTCTGCCTGCTCACGACGCTCTGCACCGCCGCCGCGACCGCTCTGACCGTACATATCGTGCTCAAGCTCCAGCATCGTGAAAGTGAGGAGGCATTCGACCGTGACTGAAATTCTGACTTCTCCCCTGACCTGGATGTTCCTGTCCATCTTCTGCTACGCCATCGGCGTGGCGATCCAGCAGAAAACCGGCTCGCCGCTGTGCAATCCGCTGCTGATCGCGTCCGTTCTCGTCGGCGTTCTGCTCATCGTGAGCGGCACGACGTACCAGACCTATGAGGAATCCGGTCAGCTGATCTCGTTCTTCCTGACGCCGGCGACCGTTGCGCTCGCCATTCCGATCTACCGCAAGCTCGATGTGCTGCTGCACAATCTGCTGCCCATCCTGCTCGGCGCGTTCGTCGGCTCGCTCGTATCCATCAGCAGCGTTATCCTGTTCAGCCATCTGTTCGGCCTCTCCGACGCCACCACCCGCTCACTCATTCCGAAGTCGGTCACGACCCCGATCGGCGTCGCGCTTGCGGATATGCTGGGCGGCGTGACCTCGATCACCGCGATTGCCATTGTCATCACGGGCATTTTCGGCGCTATTCTGCTGCCGACGTTTCTCAAGTGCATCGGCGTGCGCAATCCGATGCAGATGGGACTGTCCATCGGCACGGCGGCGCATGCGGTCGGCACCTCGCGCGCGATCCAGCTCGGCGAGACCGAGGGTGCGATCAGCGGTCTTGCGATCGGCGTTGCCGGTCTGCTGACGGCGTTTATTGTTTCGGCGCTGTCGGTGTTTATGTAAAATTGCCGCCGTCTGACGGCGGAGACGCCGGTGTTCACCGGCGGGAACAAGAGGGGACAGGACACCAGGTATGGTTTCCTGTCCCCTCTTGACTCCCCTTAC
>ENA-UERY01001820-UERY01001820.1-human-gut-metagenome-genome-assembly--contig:-NODE-1820-length-12036-cov-24.987457_pt1 | contig 12036 bp, 4 predicted proteins | sample MGYA00242989_ERZ507990 | MGnify/ENA primary metagenome ERZ507990 (study PRJEB26167, sample SAMN06115529) | human gut metagenome | host: Homo sapiens | place: China:Fujian | collected 2015-08-26...
GTTCAGGGCGGTCTCACGGAGCTGGGTGCGGAACACGAGGGTGTTCACGCCCTGCGCCTTCAGCTCCTTCAGGTTGCCCAGGCAGCCGGAAAGCACCGCATTCTCGGCTGGCACTGCAATGATATACCGGCCATCGGCCATGGAGGTCTCGTAGGCCCCTGCCCCGGTAACGGTCAGGGTGACAGCGGAGGAGCTGCCGTTGCTCTCGGGTACCAGCATAGGCACAACGTCCCGCTTCTCGGTCTCATCACAAGTCTCGCACTTGTAGATGGTGTAGCCCTCGGAGGTGTAGGTGGGGGCGACCACCTCTTTAACTACGGTAAAGTGGTGTTCACCGGTAGCAGATATTTCGTCACGCTTCGTTTCGCCGCAGGCGGAGCACTTATACTCGGTGTATCCGCCTGCGACACAGGTTGCGTCCTGGTGCTTACTCTGCACCCAGGTATGGTCTTTTTTGCCAATACGCTCCATTTCTTCTGCGCCACACTTGCTACACTTCTTCAGCTTGTAGCCCTCGCTGGTGCAGGTGGCCTCTTTCACAACGTCGCTATCGGTGTATTGATGCACATGGCCCGAGTCCACCTTATTTACAGTGCCGGTAACATTCTCCTCACTCCCAACGGCAGCACCATCTTTCTCTTTGCCCTTGCCGCCCTGAGCGGTCACACTGCCGCCGGTAACCTTCACTGTGCCATATTCATTAAACCCATCGCCGCCGGTTTTGCTTCCCGCACCACCAACAGCCACGACAGTGCTGCCGGAGATCGTTGCACTTTGCACACCGCTACCGCCGGTCTCTCCGGTTCCGCCCTGTGCTATCACAGTGCCGCCGCTTATGCTCATTGAAGACAAGCGGAGACCAAATCCACCTAAACTTTTGCCATTTCCGCCGGTGGCTTTTACCGTTCCGCCAGTGATTGCAGTCTTAACCCCGCTCACATTAATAAAATCATCGCCGCCGACTCCGTAGCCAGCTTCCAGAAGACCACCTAAAGTTCCGTCCCCGATGGCACTGCCTCCGGTCGCCTCAACGATGCCTCCGGAGATCTCAGTCGTCAAAATTCCCGAGCCTGCTGCAAAATAGGGCGCATTTCCGCTTGCACTGGATTCAAACACCACATCGCCGCCCTTTGCAACGATTGTACCGCCTGCGATCACGGCTCCATCAATACCTAATCCTGCTACTATAGTACCCGATGTGCCCGCATAAGAGTCATCTACCACGATTGTTCCGCCTGTGGCGATCAACGTACCATCGTTGCCATCGTCCGTAATGGTCGTTTTACCCATTTCGCTTTTGAGACCTGCTCTTGCACGGGTAGCGTAATATTCATTCTGTACCGTCCCCGTTCCACCGGTCAGCTCATTCTTACCGTCCAGCTCCAGCGTCACATTGCCGGTGCCGGAAACGGTCACAGCGCTCTTGTTTGTATCCCCTGCATCCACCTTCAGGTCACGGAGGATGACCTTCAGAGCATCGGCAGATTTATTGATGATTTTCACCACATTGCGGGCGGCTTCCTGAGCCTTTTCGGTAAGGGAGGTGGGGGCGTTGGTGTCCTCGTAGGTCTTCTCCTCAGCGGCCTTTTTCTCCTCAGCCTTCTGCTCCGCAGCAGGCTTGGCGGCAGGCTTTGCGGCCTCCTTCTGGGCCTCGGGGTCATACTGGCCGTACTCGATCACCTGATCGGAGGTCTTTTCGGTCTGCTCCGGCTCCTGAGAGTCGGCGGGCTTCTCCTGAGTCTCCTTCTCCTGGGCCTGCTTCTCCTCGTCCTCCGGGGCCAGCAGCTCCAGAGAGCCGGGCTCCTGGGCCTGCTCCTCGGTCTTGCCGGTCTTCTCAGCCTCAGCGGTGTCCTCGCCGGTCTTTTCAACCTCGGAGGTGTTTTCGCCGGACTTTTCGGCCTCGGAGGTGTTCTCTTCCTCTGCGTTCTGGCTCTCGGTGGGCTTGGTGTTGTCGCCGGTGATGGTGACATCATTACCCTCTTTTCCGTCGCTGAAATCGTTCGTCTTCTCAACGCCGCCAACCTTGATGGTCACTTTTGCGCTGCCGTTATCGTCTACCTGCGTGATCTCAACATCGCCATCCACCTTAGACATATCGATGTTGAAACCGGCCGATGCCGGTAGCGCCGCAGCTGACACCGCCATGCTGAGCGCCAGCACAGCTGCCGCCGTGCGCTTCATTGTTTTCCGTAACCGCATAATTTTTACCTCCTGTTTCGTGGTTTTTTGCTTCTTCTATTTTACCCCCCCCCCCTACCGTTTTTTCAATAGATTTTGTCAACAATCTTTCGGACGAATATTTGTCATTTCTCATAAAAAGGCCGCTGCGCCACATCTTCCGTGCAGCAGCATGAGCGATTTGTCCATCGACCCATCGGAAAGCGCGGCCTTGATAAGCCATACTTTTTCCCACCGGGCGTGTCTGTTTTGAACAAGAAAAAAGAGGGCCGGTGTACCCACATTTGGTGCAGCTGTCACTTGAATCTTTTTCAACACCTTTGTATAATATTCTTGTTATCCGGAACAAGGGCGTTCCAGATGAGTCTTCGCCGACCCATCTGGGACGCCTTTTCTTTTTACCAGCATTAAGAGGGACTCTGCGGAATGTGCCGCAGCATTGCCAGGATATTCTCCGGAAAATCGAAAAAAGGATGGGAAAGTCTATGGAAAATTTTACGGAGCAAAAAGGGCCTCTGGGCCTCTATGACCCCCAGTTCGAGCACGACGCCTGCGGCATCGGTGCCGTCGTGGACATCAAGGGCCGCAAGAGCCACCAGACCGTCAGCGACGCGCTGTCCATCGTGGAGCGCCTTGAGCACCGCGCCGGCAAGGACGCCGAGGGCAAGACCGGCGACGGCGTGGGCATCATGCTGCAGATCAGCCACCGCTTCTTTGCCAAGGTAGCCGACGAGCTGAACATCAGCCTTGGCAACGAGCGCGAATACGGCGTTGGTATGTTCTTCTTTCCCCAGAACGAACACCTGCGCGCCCAGGCCATGAAGCTTTTTGAGCTTGTCACCCGCAAAGAGGGCCTCGAGTTTCTGGCATGGCGCGAAGTGCCTGTAGACCCCGACGCCGTGGGCCAGAAAGCCCGCGACTGTATGCCCGCCATCTGGCAGTGCTTCATCAAAAAGCCCGCCAAGGTGAGCAAGGGCATCAACTTTGACCGCAAGCTCTACATCGTCCGCCGGGTCTTCGAGCAGGCCAGCAACGGTACCTATGTTCCCAGCCTGTCCAGCCGCACCATCGTGTACAAAGGCATGTTCCTCGTCCACGACCTGCGCCAGTTCTACCTCGATCTGCAGGACGAGGACTATGAATCCGCCATCGGCATGGTCCACAGCCGCTTCTCCACCAACACCAACCCCAGCTGGATGCGCGCCCACCCCAACCGCTTCATCCTCCACAACGGCGAGATCAACACCATCAAGGGCAACACCGACGCCATGCTGGCCCGTGAAGAGACCATCTCCTCCCCCATCATGAAAGAGGACATGAACAAGATCCTGCCTATCATCAACACCTCCGGCTCCGACTCCGCCATGCTGGACAACGCCCTCGAGTTCATGGTGATGAACGGCATGGACCTGCCGCTGGCCGTTATGATCACCATCCCGGAACCCTGGGAGAACAACAAGAACATCAGCCAGAAAAAGCGGGACTTCTACCAGTATTACGCCACCATGCTGGAACCCTGGGACGGTCCTGCCGCCATCCTCTTCTCCGATGGCGACGTGGTGGGCGCTGTGCTGGACCGCAACGGTCTGCGCCCCAGCCGCTACTACATCACCAAAGACGGCAGGATGATCCTCTCTTCCGAGGTGGGCGTGCTGCCCTGTGAGCCGGAGAACATTCTGGTCAAAGACCGTCTCCGCCCCGGCAAGATGCTGCTGGTGGACACCGTCAAGGGCGAAGTCGTGGACGACGAGAAGCTGAAGGAATACTACGCCAGCCGTGAGCCGTACGGCGAGTGGATAGACCGCAACCTCGTCCAGCTGAAGGACCTCAAGATCCCCAACATCAAGACCCCCAGCTACACCGGCGACGACCTGCTGCGCCTGCAGAAGGTGTTCGGCTACAAGTATGAGGACATCAGCACCCTCATCCTGCCCATGGCACGTCAGGGCGCAGAGCCTTCCGGCGCAATGGGTACCGATACCCCGCTTGCCGTCCTCAGCGGCCAGCACCCGCCGCTCTTCAATTATTTCAAGCAGCGTTTTGCACAGGTCACGAACCCGCCCATCGACGCCATCCGCGAGAAGATCGTCACCTCCACCAGCGTCTATGTGGGCGCACACGGCAACCTGCTGGAAGACAAGCCCGAAAACTGCAAGGTGCTCAAGGTCAACAATCCCATCCTCACGTCCACTGACCTTCTCCGCATCAAGTACATGAACGTCCCGGGCTTCAAAGTCTCCACTGTCTCCATCAACTACTACAAGAACACCAGCCTCGAAAAGGCCATCGACCGCGTTTTTCTGGAGGTAGACCGCGCTTATAAAGAGGGTGCGAACATCATCATCCTGTCCGACCGGGACATTGACGAGTACCATGTGGCCATCCCCAGCCTGCTGGCGGTGTCAGCGGTGTCCCAGTACCTCATCCGCACCAAGAAGAGCACCGCGCTGGCCCTCATCCTCGAGAGCGCAGAACCTCATGAAGTGCATCACTTTGCCGCTCTGCTGGGCTACGGTGCCTGTGCCGTCAACCCCTATCTGGCCCATGAGACCATCGGCCAGCTCATCGACGACGGCCTGCTGGACAAAGATTATTACGCCGCCGTAGACGACTACAACAAGGCTGTGCTGGGCGGCATCGTGAAGATCGCCTCCAAGATGGGCATCTCCACCATCCAGAGCTACCAGAGCAGCCAGATCTTCGAGGCCGTCGGCATCTCCAGGGACGTCATCGACAAGTATTTCACCGGCACGGTGAGCCGTGTGGGCGGCATCGGCCTCGAGGACATTCAGGCTGACGTGGAGGCCCTGCACAACGCAGCCTTCGACCCGCTGGGCCTTGACATCAACATGCAGCTGGAAGACGGCGGCGCCCACAAGTTCCGCAGCGGCAAGGAAGAGCACCTCTTCAACCCCCAGACCATCCACCTGTTCCAGAAAGCCTGCTTCACCGGTGACTACGACACCTTCAAGCAGTTCACCCACACCGTGGACAACATGGGCCAGAACGGCGTCCATCTGCGCAGTCTGCTGGACTTCAACTATGCCCCCGACGGCGGCATCCCGCTGGACGAGGTGGAGCCGGTGAGCTCCATCGTCAAGCGTTTCAAGGCCGCTGCCATGAGCTACGGCGCGCTGAGCAGCGAGGCCCACGAGACCATCGCCATCGCGCTGAACCGCCTCGGCGGCCGGAGCAACACCGGCGAGGGCGGTGAGCCCGAAGAGCGCTACCACAGCGAGAGCAATTCCAAGATAAAGCAGGTGGCTTCCGCCCGCTTCGGCGTCACCAGCAAGTATCTTGTCTCGGCAGAGGAGATCCAAATCAAACTGGCACAGGGTGCAAAGCCCGGCGAGGGCGGCAATCTGCCCGGCGCAAAAGTGTACCCGTGGATCGCCAAGACCCGTCACAGCACTACCGGTGTCGGCCTCATCTCTCCCCCGCCGCACCACGACATCTACTCCATCGAAGACCTTGCAGAGCTTATCTACGACCTCAAGAATGCCAACCGCCACGCCAACATCAACGTCAAGCTGGTCAGTGAGGCCGGCGTCGGCACCATCGCTGCCGGTGTCGCCAAGGGCGGCGCACAGGTCATCCTTGTTTCCGGCTACGACGGCGGCACGGGCGCAGCGCCCCGCAACTCCATCAAAGATGCCGGTCTGCCCTGGGAGCTTGGCATCGCCGAGACCCACCAGACCCTTATCCTCAACGGCCTGCGCACCCGTGTGCGCATCGAGAGCGATTCCAAGCTGCTCTCCGGCCGCGATGTGGCCATCAGCTGTATGCTGGGCGCTGAGGAGTTCGGCTTCGGCACCTCTCTGCTGATGACCATGGGCTGCGTCATGATGCGTGTCTGCAACCTCGACACCTGCCCCATGGGCATCTGCACCCAGAACCCCGAGCTGCGCAAGCACTTCCGCGGCAAGCCCGAGTATATCATCAACTACCTGACCTTCGTGGCGCAGGAGCTGCGCGAATACATGGCAAAGCTGGGCATCCGTACCATTGACGAGCTGGTGGGCCGCACCGACCTGCTCCATGTCAAGCCTGCCCCTGCCGACAGCCGGATGTCCAAGATGGACCTCGACTGCATCCTGCACAACCCCGCCATCGTCAACAGCAATGTCCACTTCCAGAAGGAAGACACCTACGACTTCCATCTGGAAGACACTCTGGACATGAAGGTGCTGATGAAGAAATTCAAGCTCAACAGCAAGACCCCTCAGAGCGTGAAGCTGGATGTCTCCAACACCGACCGTGCCTTTGGTGCCATCTTCGGCAGCGAGATCACCCGCAAGTACGGCAGCGACCTGCCCGATGACGTCTACACCGTCCACTGCACCGGTGCAGGAGGCCAGAGCTTCGGCGCATTCATTCCCAAGGGCCTGACGCTGGAACTGACCGGCGACTGCAACGACTACATGGGCAAGGGCCTCTCCGGCGGCAAGCTCGTCGTCCGCCCGCCCGAGGGCATCACCTTCAAGCCCGAAGAGAACATCATCATCGGCAACGTGGCACTCTACGGTGCCACCAGCGGCAAAGCCTTTGTTTCCGGTGTGGCCGGTGAGCGCTTCTGCGTCCGCAACTCGGGCGCTGTGGCCGTCGTCGAGGGCGTGGGCGACCACGGCTGCGAGTATATGACCGGCGGCACCGTCGTCGTTCTGGGCCAGACCGGCAAGAACTTTGCAGCCGGCATGACCGGCGGCATCGCCTATGTTCTGGATGAGAACTGGGACTTCTACCAGCGGGTGAACAAGGAGACCGTCAGCCTCGAGCCGGTGGAGCACAAGTACGACGTCGCCACCCTGAAAGAGCTCATCCGGGAGCACGTCGAGCTGACCGGCTCGCCCCGCGGCAAGGAGATTCTGGACAATTTCAGCGAGTTCCTGCCCAAGTTCAAGAAAGTCCTCCCCTACGATTACGACCATATGCTGCGGGTCATCGCCTCCATGGAAGAGCGCGGCCTCGACGGCGAGCAGGCGCAGATAGAAGCATTCTACGCCGTGCAGAAGAACAAGTAAGGAGGGGAACATCATGGCAAAACTCACTGGTTTTATGGATTACACGCGCAAGACCAGTACGGATGTTCCGCCGCTGGAGCGCATTGAAAACTTTAACGAATTTCACATCTGGCTCTCCCGGGAGGAGCAGCAGACCCAGGCAGCCCGCTGCATGGACTGCGGCGTCCCCTTCTGCCAGGCGGGCATGATGATCGGCGGCATGGCCTCCGGCTGTCCGCTGAACAACCTCATCCCCGAGTGGAATGATTTGGTCTATCAGGGCAGGTGGGAGCTGGCGCTCCGCCGCCTGCGCACCACCAACCGTTTCCCGGAGTTCACGAGCCGGGTCTGCCCTGCCCTGTGTGAGGCCGCCTGCACCTGCGGCGACGTCACCGGCAGCAGCGTCACCGTCCGGGAAAATGAACACGCCATCGTGGAGACGGGCTACGCCAAGGGCTGGCTCCATGCCGCCCCGCCTCCGGCCCGCACCGGCAAGAGCGTGGCCGTCATCGGCAGCGGCCCTTCGGGCCTGTCGGTGGCCGAATACCTCAACATCCGGGGTCATGCCGTCACCGTCTTCGAGCGTGCTGACCGTGTGGGCGGTCTGCTGATGTACGGCATCCCCAACATGAAGCTGGACAAATCCGTCATCGAGCGCCGCATCAAGATCATGCAGGCCGAAGGCGTCGAGTTCCGCACCAATATGGATGTGGGTGGGGCTGTGGATGCCGCTGAGATCTTGAACAGCTATGACGCCATCGTGCTCTGCTGCGGCGCCAAGAAAGCCCGCGATTTGAACGTCCCCGGCCGCGACGCGAAGGGAGTTTACCTCGCAGTGGACTACCTCACCAGCGTGACCAGGAGTCTGCTGGACAGCAAGTTTGCCGACGGCAGGGCCATCAACGCGGCAGGCCGGAATGTCCTCGTCATCGGCGGCGGCGACACCGGCAACGACTGTCAGGGTACCGCCCTGCGGCAGGGCTGCACCGACCTCGTGGCACTGGAAATGATGCCCCAGCCCCCGAAAGAGCGGGCCGCGAATAACCCCTGGCCCGAGTGGCCCAAGGTGCTGAAGGTGGACTACGGCCAGACTGAGTGCCTCGCCAAGTTCGGCAAAGACCCCCGCGTCTACCAGACCACCGTCAAAGAGTTTCTGAAGGACGACGCCGGCAACCTGACCGGCGTGGTCATCTCCTATCTCAAGCCCCAGCGTGACCCCGACACCGGCCGCACCAGCATGGTACCCACCGGCGAAGAGTTCACCTACGACTGCCAGCTGGCCTTTATCGCCGCCGGTTTCGTGGGCTGCGAGGACTATGTGGCCGAGGCGTTCGGCGTGGAGCGGAACGCTCGGGGCAATGTGGCCGACCATGGCTTCCGCACCAATGTAGACAAGGTCTTTGTCTGCGGCGATATGCGCCGGGGCCAGAGCCTCGTGGTCTGGGGCCTGCGGGAGGGCCGCGACTGCGCCGCCGAGGTGGACCGCTATCTGATGGGTTACACCAATCTGTGACCCTCTCCCCTATTTTATGACATTCTCTTTCCTATCCTAAACAGAAACGGGAGCTTTCCTTCACCGGGAGGCTCCCGTTTCTGCACTCGGGGCTTTTATTTTCACAAAGTTTTCACAGTCGGTGCATCCTGCCCACTTGAAGCAGATACCCCCAAGTGGTAAAATCAGAGTGTCAGGAGGTTTACCCCCACAGGGTACATTTCCTCTTCACACCGATACACCCGGAAAGGAGTTATCTGCTATGACCGATGCTGAAAAAAAGCCCTGCTGCTGCGCCGCTGAGCCTGCCGAAAAGGACACTGCCCCCTCCTGCTGCCGCCACAAGGACCGTACCCCTGAGGAGTACCGCGCCCTTGCCAACCGGCTGAGCCGCATTGAGGGCCAGGTGCGCGGCATCCGCGCGATGCTGGACAAGGACGTCTACTGCGCCGATATTCTGGTGCAGGTGGCTGCGGTGAACGCTGCACTGAACGGCTTTTCCAAAGAGCTGCTGGGCCAGCACATCCGCACCTGCGTGGCCGACGATTTGAAAGCCGGCGAGACGCAGAAGCTGGACGAACTGCTGCAGCTGCTGCCCCGGCTCATGAAATGACCCCGTTCCGGGCATCCTATAAGAGGGAAAGGAATCCGCAATGGAACAATACAATGTCACGGGCATGAGCTGCGCGGCCTGCTCTGCCCGGGTAGAAAAGGCCGTGAAGAAGGTGCCGGGCGTCACGAGCTGCTCGGTGAGCCTTCTGACAAACTCCATGGGCGTGGAAGGCACAGCCTCTCCTGCCGCCATCCTCTCGGCTGTGCAGGAGGCAGGCTACGGCGCAAGCCCGAAGAATGCCTCTGCCAGTAAGGCTTCGGACGCCAGCGCCGACCTCGATGCACTGGCCGACCACGAGACACCGAAGCTCAAGCGCCGTCTCATCGTCTCGCTGGGCTTCCTGCTGGTGCTGATGTACTTCTCCATGGGCCACATGATGTGGGGCTGGCCCCTGCCCCACTGGTTTGACGGCAACCACGTCGCCATGGGCCTTGTCCAGCTGCTGCTGGCGGGCATCGTCATGGTCATCAACCAGAAGTTCTTCATTAACGGCTTCAAAGGCCTCATCCACGGCGCACCCAACATGGATACGCTGGTGGCCCTCGGCTCCATGGCAAGCTTCGTGTGGAGCACTTACGCCCTCTTCGCCATGACCCGTGCCCAGGTGGATGGCAACGACGAGCTCGTCATGCACTATATGATGGAGTTCTACTTCGAGTCTGCCGCCATGATCCTGACCCTCATCACGGTGGGCAAGATGCTGGAAGCCCGCTCCAAGGGCAAGACCACCGACGCCCTCAAGAGCCTGATGAAGCTGGCCCCCAAGACCGCCACGCTGGTGCGGGACGGCGCGGAAGTGACCGTGGCCATCGCCGACGTGCAGAAGGGCGACGTCTTTGTGGTCCGCCCCGGCGAGAATATCCCGGTGGACGGCGTGGTGCTGGAAGGCACCAGTGCAGTCAACGAGAGCGCCCTGACCGGCGAGAGCATCCCGGTGGACAAGGCCGTCGGCGACAAAGTCAGCGCCGCCACCACCAACCAGTCGGGCTTCCTCCGCTGCGAGGCTACCCGCGTGGGCGAGGATACCACGCTGGCTCAGATCATCAAGATGGTCAGCGACGCCGCCGCCACCAAAGCTCCTATCGCAAAAATCGCTGACACCGTGTCGGGCTTCTTCGTCCCGGCGGTCATCTCCATTGCCGTCGTCACCACCATCGTCTGGCTGCTGCTGGGCCATGAGCTGGGCTATGCGCTGGCACGCGGCATCTCCGTTCTGGTCATCAGCTGCCCCTGCGCACTGGGCCTTGCAACACCTGTGGCTATTATGGTCGGCAATGGTCTCGGCGCAAAAAACGGCATCCTCTTCAAGACTGCCGCCTCGCTGGAAGCCGCAGGCCGCACCCAGATCGTGGCGCTGGACAAGACCGGCACCATCACCGAGGGCGCACCCCGCGTCACCGATCTGCTGCCCGCTGAAGGCGTCTCCGAGACGGAGCTGCTGACGCTGGCCGCCGCGCTGGAAAGCCGCAGCGAGCACCCTCTGGCAAAGGCAGTTCTGGCCGACGCCGAGACAAAGGCCATCACTTCCCCGGAAGTCACTGACTTCGCGGCCCTGCCGGGCAATGGTCTAGCGGCCAAGCTTGACGGCATGGACATCTATGCCGGCAATGCCGCCTTCATCCAGACTAAGCTCACCCTGCCCGCCGCACTGGCACAGCAGGCTGAGAAGCTGGCCGCCGAGGGCAAGACTCCCCTCTTCTTCGGCGGCGCAGGCCGTCTGCTGGGCGTTATCGCCGTGGCCGACACTATCAAAGAGGACAGCCCCGAAGCCATCCGTCAGCTGCAGAACATGGGCATCCGGGTCGTGATGCTCACCGGTGACAACCAGCGCACCGCCGACGCCATCGGCAGGCAGGCGGGCGTGGACGAGGTCATCGCGGGCGTCCTGCCCGACGGCAAGGAGGCCGTCATCCGCCAGCTGCAGGCCAGCGGCAAGGTGGCCATGGTGGGCGACGGCATCAACGACGCTCCCGCCCTCACCCGTGCCGACACCGGCATTGCCATCGGCGCAGGCACCGACGTGGCCATTGACGCTGCCGACGTCGTGCTGATGAACTCGAAGCTCTCGGACGTGCCTGCGGCCATCCGCCTCAGCCGCGCCACCCTGCGGAACATCCACGAGAACCTGTTCTGGGCGTTCATCTACAATATCATCGGCATCCCGCTGGCGGCTGGTCTGTTCATCCCCTTCGGCCTGACGCTGAATCCCATGTTCGGTGCTGCTGCCATGAGCCTGTCCAGCTTCTGCGTCGTGAGCAACGCCCTGCGGCTGAACCTGTTCGATTTGCACAGCACCCGGCACGACCACAAAACCGCTTCTCCCGCTGCTGCCCCGGTGCAGTCTGCGGCTGAAAATAACAAAAAATCGGACGCCGAAGCGCCCGAAGTCAAAACGGAGGATAATACCATGAAGAAGACCCTGAAAGTGGAAGGCATGATGTGCGGCCACTGCGAAGCCCGCGTGAAGAAGGCTCTGGAAGCCCTGCCCGAGGTGGCCGAGGCTGTCGTGAGCCACGAGGCTGGCACCGCCATCGTCACCCTGAACGCCGAGGTCGCCGACGACGTGCTCAAGAACGCCGTCGAGGCACAGGACTACAAGGTCACCGGCATCCAGTAAGCTGTAAAATGCAGAAAAGCCAGCGCACGAGAAATGTGCGCTGGCTTTTGTTATAGGTCACAACCTCTCAGTCTCGCTATCGCTCGACAAGGCCGAGTTGCGGCTCCCAGCATCCGCTGCGCATTGCTTGCGTCTC
>ENA-UERY01001827-UERY01001827.1-human-gut-metagenome-genome-assembly--contig:-NODE-1827-length-11998-cov-139.191427_pt1 | contig 11998 bp, 9 predicted proteins | sample MGYA00242989_ERZ507990 | MGnify/ENA primary metagenome ERZ507990 (study PRJEB26167, sample SAMN06115529) | human gut metagenome | host: Homo sapiens | place: China:Fujian | collected 2015-08-26...
CCGGGCGTAGGAAAGACCAGTCTGGGCAAGAGCATCGCAGCAGCCATGAAGCGCAAGTATGTACGCATGTCGCTGGGCGGTCTGCACGATGAAGCCGAAATCCGCGGTCACCGCCGCACCTATGTGGGAGCCATGCCGGGCCGCATCATCAAGAACATGCTGAAGGCAGGCAGCAGCAATCCGGTCTTCATCCTCGACGAGATTGACAAGGTGGCGCAGAGCAATTTCAACGGCGACCCAGCATCAGCCCTGCTCGAAGTGCTGGACCCGGAACAGAACAATGCCTTCCACGACAATTATCTCGATATGGATTACGACCTCTCCAAGGTGCTCTTCATCGCCACAGCCAATGACCTGAGCGTCATTCCGCGTCCGCTCCTCGACCGTATGGAGCTGATAGAAGTAGGCGGCTACATCACCGAAGAGAAGACAGAGATTGCCAAGCGCCACCTCGTACCGGAAGAGCTGGAAAGCACCGGACTCGACAAGGTTTCGCCGAAGGTAAGCTTCAACAAGAATGCCCTCGAGTTCATCATCGAGCACTATACCCGGGAGAGCGGCGTAAGACAGCTGAAGAAGCAGATTGACAAGAGTCTGCGCAAGATGGCTTACAAACTTGCCTGCGACCAGGAGCTGAAAAACTACACCATCACCCCTGCCGAAGTAAAAGACCTGTTGGGCAATCCGCCGTTCAACCGCGACATCTACCAGGGCAACGACTATGCAGGAGTAGTAACCGGACTTGCCTGGACCTCAGTGGGCGGCGAAATCCTCTACATCGAAACCTCGCTCAGCAAGGGCAAGGCAGGCAAGCTCACCCTGACCGGAAACCTGGGCGACGTGATGAAGGAATCAGCCATTATCGCACTGGAATACGTCAAGTCGCACATCGACCTGCTGCAGATAGACTACCGCATCTTCGAGCAGTGGAACATCCACATCCACGTGCCTGAGGGAGCCACCCCGAAAGACGGTCCTTCTGCCGGAATCACCATCGCCACCAGCATCGCCTCAGCCATCACCCAGCGCAAGGTGCGTGCCAACACAGCCATGACCGGCGAGATAACCCTCCGCGGCAAAGTGCTCCCGGTAGGCGGAATCAAGGAGAAGATTCTGGCAGCCAAGCGGGCAGGAATCAAGCACATCGTGATGTGCAGGGAGAACCAGAAGAACGTAGAGGAAATACCGGAGAAATATCTCAAGGGCGTAGACTTCCACTATGTAGAGAACGTGGCTGACGTCTGGCAGTTCGCGCTGACCGACGAGAAGGTGAAAAACCCTACAGACTTCAGCATTGAGGAAAATGATAAAAAAGAATAGAAATGAAATTTGAATTACAAGTAACAGATAAAGCGAGCGATGCGCGTACAGGCATCATCACCACCGACCACGGACAGATCAAGACCCCAATCTTCATGCCCGTAGGAACCGTAGGAAGCGTGAAGGGCGTCCACTTCGAGGAACTCAAGAAGCAGGTCATGGCACAGATTATCCTCGGAAACACCTATCACCTCTACCTACGCCCAGGTCTTGACGTCATCAGGGCAGCAGGCGGCTTGCACAAGTTCAACGGCTGGGACCGTCCTATCCTCACCGACAGCGGCGGCTTCCAGGTCTTCTCGCTCACCGGTATCCGCAAGCTCAAGGAAGAAGGCTGCGAGTTCCGCTCCCACATCGACGGCAGCAAGCACTTCTTTACACCGGAAAATGTGATGGACACCGAGCGCATCATCGGAGCCGACATCATGATGGCCTTCGATGAATGTCCACCGGGACAGAGCGATTACCAGTACGCCAAGAACAGCCTCATGCTCACCCAGCGCTGGCTAGACCGCTGCATCAAGCGGTTCAACGAAACCGAGCCCCTCTACAGCTATCAGCAGAGTCTCTTCCCTATCGTTCAGGGCTGCACCTTCCCGGACCTGCGCCGCGAAGCAGCCAAATACATTGCCGACAAGGGAGCCGACGGAAATGCCATCGGCGGACTTGCCGTAGGAGAACCTACCGAGGTGATGTATGAGATGATAGAAGTAGTGAACGAAATCCTGCCGAAAGACAAGCCGAGATATCTGATGGGCGTAGGAACCCCGCAGAACATCCTCGAAGCCATCGAGCGCGGCGTAGACATGTTCGACTGCGTAATGCCGACCCGCAACGGCCGCAACGCCATGCTCTTCACCTATCAGGGCACGATGAACATGCGCAACAAGAAGTGGGAGAAAGACTTCAGTCCGGTAGATCCAGACGGCTGCGACATCGACCTCGTAACCACAAAGGCCTACCTCCACCACCTCTTCAAGGCCCAGGAGCTGCTGGCGATGCAGATAGCCAGCATCCACAACCTCTCTTTCTATCTGCGCCTCGTGACCGATGCCCGCCATCATATCGAGCAGGGCGATTTCGTGGCATGGAAGAATTCCATCATCGACCAGCTTGGCCGAAGAATTTAAGTAAGCAAGCATCATGAAAGATTTTAAGAAAATAAGAAAACACCGCCGGCTCTACCGCACCGGCCGATGGGCTTCCCGCAAGTTCGGGTGGCTCATCAGGGCTGTGCGCTGGCTGGCTCACAAGCTCCGGTTCCTGCGCATATTCCGGTTTCTCAACCCGTTCAGGTACATCAAGAAGCTCGACTGGTACATTATCAAGAAGTTTCTGGGCTACTATTTCTTCTCCATCGCCCTGATCATCTCCATCGCCATCGTCTTCGACTTCAACGAGAACCTGTCAAAATTCACAGAGCACCATGCACCGGCGCGCGCAATCATCTTCGATTACTACGCCAACTTCGTGCCCTATTTTGCCAACCTCTTCAGTGCGCTGTTCGTGTTCGTGGCGGTCATTCTCTTCACCAGCAAGCTGGCAAGCAATTCCGAAATCATCGCCATCCTGGCGTCGGGAGTATCCTTCAAGCGTCTCCTTCGCCCATACATGATTACCTGCGTGCTGCTATCAGCCCTCTCCTTCGGACTTTCAGCCTACGTCATTCCCCACGGAACCGTCATCAGGCAGAACTTCGAGACGATGTACAAGAACAAGAAGAAGAATACCAGTGCCGAGAATGTACAGCTGCAGGTAGACAAGGGAGTGATTGCCTATATGCAGCATTACGACAACAGCATGAAACGCGGCTACGGATTCTGTCTCGACAAGTTCCAGGACAAGAAACTCGTAAGCCACCTTACAGCGATGGACATCCAGTACGACACCATTTCCGACAGCAAGTATCACTGGAAACTGAGCAACTGGAAAATCCGCAAGCTCCAGGGCATGAAGGAGCATATTACGAGCGGAGCCCAGAAGGACACCATCATCATGATGGAACCTACCGACCTGGTCTATTCCAAGGGTCAGCAGGAAACCTTCACCAGTCCTGAGCTCCGCGATTACATCTCCAAGCAGATTAACCGCGGTTCGGGCAACGTAGTGCAGTACGAGGTAGAATACCACAAGCGCATCGCCTCTTCCTTCGCTTCGTTCATCCTCACCATCATCGGCGTCTCCCTCTCAGCCCGCAAGCGCAAGGGCGGCATGGGAGCAGCATTGGGCGTTGGACTTGCGCTGAGTTTCGGCTACATCATGCTGCAGACGGTTTCTGCCACCTTCGCCATCCAGGCCAACTTCCCGTCTGTTCTGGCAGCGTGGCTTCCAAACTTCCTCTTCGCCATCGTAGCCTACTTCTGCTACCGCAAGGCACCTAGGTAATTATCAATTAATAATTAAGAGTTTATAGTTTATAGCAGCCGTGCTCCCTATAAACTATAAACCGTAAACTATAAACTATAGAAAGAATGTATTTCGACGAATTAGATTTAAATGACAACGTGCTCGACGCATTATACGACATGCGCTTCGACACATGCACTCCAGTACAGGAAAAGTGCATTCCAGAGATATTAGAAGGTCACGATGTCTTGGGTGTAGCCCAGACCGGAACCGGCAAAACCGCAGCCTATCTGCTGCCAGTATTGAGCAAGCTCGATGACGGCGGTTATCCGAAAGACGCCATCAACTGCGTCATCATGTCACCAACCCGCGAGCTCGCCCAGCAGATAGACCAGGCGATGCAAGGCTTCGGCTATTACCTGCAGGGCGTGAGCAGCGTAGCCGTATACGGCGGCAACGACGGCAACCGTTACGATCAGGAGTTGCGCAGCCTCCGCATGGGCGCCGATGTAGTCATCGCCACCCCGGGCCGCCTCATCTCCCATATCTCTCTGGGCAATGTAGACCTCAGCAAGGTAAGCTTCTTCATTCTTGACGAGGCCGACCGCATGCTCGACATGGGTTTCTCTGACGACATCAAGACCATCGCGTCAAAACTGCCAAAGACCTGCCAGACCATCATGTTCTCGGCAACCATGCCTGAGAAGATAGAAGAACTGGCTAAGACCCTGCTCAAGAATCCGGTAGAAATCAAACTTGCCGTCAGCAAGCCAGCCGAGAAAATCAAGCAGGAAGCATACGTATGCTACGAAACCCAGAAGATGACCATCATCAAGGACATCTTCAAGGCGGGCGACCTGAAGCGCGTCATCGTCTTCAGCGGCAGCAAATTCAAGGTGAAGCAACTCGCAGCTTCCCTCCAGCAGATTGGAGTAAACTGCGGAGCCATGCACAGCGACCTGGAACAGGCTGAGCGCGATGATGTGATGTTCAAGTTCAAGAGCGGACAGTATGATGTTCTCGTAGCTACCGATATTGTGGCGCGCGGAATTGACATCGATGATATTGAGATGGTCATCAATTACGATGTTCCTCACGATACAGAAGATTACGTTCACCGCATCGGCCGTACAGCCCGTGCTAACCGCGATGGTAGAGCCATCACCTTCGTAAGCGAAGAAGACCAGTACTGGTTCCAGCAGATAGAGAAGTTCCTGGAGAAGGTGGTAGACAAAATGCCTCTCCCTGAGGGATGCGGCGAAGGTCCTGAATACATCAAGCTCAACAAGCCGAAGAAGAAAGGTGCAAACGGAAGAAACAACAGACGCGGTAACGGCAGAAACGGAGAGGGCGGAAAGAACAGCGCCAAGAACCGCCGACAGAAAGACCGCGACCAGACTTCTCACAAGCGCAAGCCAAACAAGCCAAACGAGCGTCAGGAAAAAGCACCACGCAACAACGAACAGCACAACAGGCAGCAGAACGCAAAGCAGCAGCCACAGCAGGGCAACAAGCAGCAGAACGCAAAGCAGCAGAACAGAAAGCCAGCCCAGCCAGGCGAGCAGCCAAAGAACAGCAACAGCCAGAAGCGCCGCAATAACAGCAATAACAGCAACCAGCAGCGCCCAGGCACCGAGAACAATGTTCGCCCAGGCAGCAACGGCCGTGGCAGAGGCGTAGCCCAGAAAAAGGGCGACAAGCCGGCTGCACGCAAGCACACCCCTATCGTAAATCCACAGAAGCAAGAAAACGCTGTGAAGAAATTCATCAAGCGCATCTTCGGATTCAAGAAATAGGAAATAAATTATCTTTTAAAAAAGGAAAGAGGAATGATGAAAGAGCTACATCTCACCCCGCTCATGACCATCAGCCTCACACTGACGATCGGAATCATCATAGCCAAATGGGGCTATGATGATTTCAACATGCGCTTTTGGCTCATCATCTCCATCATTTCATGCGCCCTTGGCAGCATCATCTTTTTCCTTACTGAGTTCTTAAGCAAAAAAGCTTACTTCAGCAGGAGCCACCAGTTTTTCATCTGTTCCCAATGCGTGATGATTCATTTATGCATCCTGAGCCTTGGGGCTTTTCTTACCTGTAAGCAAATAGCTGATTCCCAAACCTCTACACAACTGAAAAACTGGCAGGAACTATCTTACCTTACACGGGCAAAAATCAATACCGAACGCTATAAAAGCAATATTGAAAGCAAACTGGTTTCCCTTCACGTAAAACAGCAAGACTATGCAGTCATCGCAGCCATGGCGCTGGGTGACAAGAGCGCACTCGACTCGAACACCCGAAACAGTTACTCCATTTCCGGAGCCAGTCACATCTTGGCAGTAAGCGGACTTCATATAGGCATTATCTTCCAGCTTTTCATCTTTCTGCTAGGCGGCAGAAAGTACTCAGTTTACACCATCATCCTGTCCCTCATCTCCATCTGGACCTACGTTTTTCTCATAGGATTGCCGGCAAGTGCAGTCCGTGCAGCCATCATGCTTTCAGCCTACAGCTTAAGCTTAGCTTTCCATCGTACCGGTCTGCCGCTCAACACTTTATCCTCAGCTTATATATTTATGCTCTTCATCAGTCCGCTCTATCTTTTCGAGTTGAGTTTCCAGCTTTCGTTCCTGGCCGTAGCCTCCATTCTGCTGTTCTTCACACCCCTTTACACCCTCCTCCCCATCCGCAGCCGTTTCATCCGTTGGGCATGGGGACTCCTTTGCGTTTCACTGGCAGCCCAGATAGGAACCCTTCCGGTCATCGTCTACACCTTCGGCAGAATATCGTGCTATTCCCTTCTCACCAATTACATCGCCATTCCCGCAGCAACCCTTATCCTATATCTTGGAGCAGCCTTAATCCTGTTCTCCCCACTCACGTTATGGGCGCCCATAGCACCGGTTGTCGCCCCACTCATCAGCCTTACATCAGGCGCCCTGACCAGCATCACCCAGTTTTTGAATACAGCCATAAAACTGATCAGCATGCTGCCTGGAGCAAGCATCGAAAACGTAAGAATCAGTCTGCCTCAGGTAATCGGCCTCTACGCTATCATCCTGCTCATTTATGCCCTATGGCGCAGGATAGATAAACAGAAGTCGTCAGAATGCAAGATTCCATAAACGGAGATAAAGGCTTAAACCCCGAAAAACGTCTCTTATATAATAAGGTGTGCGTACACAAAAGCGCTACAAATCGAGGTTAAGAATGTTAAAAAATAACTTTTTTCTACTTTTTCTGCATTTTTTCTTTCTTTTTGTTGGTGTTTTCGAGAAAAACATGTATCTTTGCAATCAGAAATAAAAAATAAGAATTTAAACTCAATAAAAGATTAAAGATTATGAAAGCATCAGAAGTCATCGCGAATCTCCAAAGAAGATTCCCAAACGAGCCTGAGTACATTCAGGCAGTTAGTCAGGTTCTCGGTACTATCGAGGAAGAGTACAACAAGCACCCAGAGTTTGAGAAGGCAAACCTCATCGAGCGTCTCTGCATTCCAGACCGCATCATCCAGTTCCGCGTATCTTGGGTAGATGATAAGGGCAACGTACAGACTAACATGGGTTACCGCGTACAGCACAACAACGCGATTGGCCCTTACAAGGGAGGTCTTCGCTACCACAAGTCAGTAAACTTGAGTATTTTGAAGTTCTTGGCTTTCGAGCAGACATTCAAGAACTCTCTTACTACTCTCCCAATGGGTGGTGCTAAGGGTGGTTCCGACTTCTCTCCACGTGGCAAGAGCAACAACGAGGTAATGCGTTTCTGCCAGGCTTTCATGACAGAGCTTTACCGTCACATGGGTCCAGACGAGGATGTTCCAGCTGGTGACATCGGTGTAGGTGGCCGTGAGGTAGGTTACCTCTTCGGAATGTACAAGAAGTTGACACACCAGTTCCAGGGCGTCTTGACCGGTAAGGGTCAGGAGTTCGGCGGTTCATTGATCCGTCCTGAGGCTACAGGTTACGGTAACGTATACTTCCTCTGCAACATGCTCGCTACCAAGGGTATTGACATCAAGGGCAAGACTGTTTTGGTTTCAGGTTCAGGTAATGTAGCGCAGTACACTATGGAGAAGTTGCTCCAGTTGGGTGCTAAGCCAGTTACATGTTCAGATTCAGACGGTTACATCTACGACCCAGACGGAATCGACCGCGAGAAGCTCGATTACATCATGGAGCTCAAGAACGTAGAGCGTGGCCGTATCAAGGAGTATGCAGAGAAGTATGGTGTAAAATATGTTGCAGGTGCTAAGCCTTGGTTTGAGAAGGCAGACATCGCTCTCCCATCAGCTACTCAGAACGAAATCAACGAGGAGGCAGCCAAGGCTCTCATCGCCAACGGCGTAATCGCAGTAAGCGAGGGTGCTAACATGCCTTCTACTCCAGAGGCTATCAAGGTATTCCAGGATGCTAAGATTCTCTACTCTCCAGGTAAGGCAGCCAACGCAGGTGGTGTTGCAGTATCAGGTCTTGAGATGAGCCAGAACTCAGAGCGTCTGAAGTGGTCTCGTGAGGAGGTTGATGCTAAGCTCCACGACATCATGAACGATATTCACGCTAACTGCGTGAAGTATGGTACAGAGCCAGACGGTTACGTAAATTACGTAAAGGGTGCAAACGTAGCCGGCTTCCTGAAGGTAGCTAAGGCTATGATGGCTCAGGGCATTGTATAAGGCTAGAAAATTTTTAATAAACATCTTAAAAAATTTAAAATAATAGGAAATAGCGGGTCTGTGAAGATCCGCTATTTTTGTGTTTACTCCTTCCCCCACTCCTTCTTTACATCAAAGCAGGGACAGGCTTTGTTGGCAAATTCATTATGACCATGAATCGTGGCTAATGGATATATCACAAGGTTGGTCAGACTGGAAAGCTTTTGCCTTTTGAGAGCTTATAATGCCTAAAAAGTGTACTCAGTACTCAGTACTCAGTTTTTTTCGCGATAGTTACCTTATCTATGGTTACAGATTGTAAGTAATTATTTTATATTATATATTATATATATAATAATATATAATATACTATCTATACAGAGGATGGTAACAACAGCGAAAAAAACTGAGTACTGAGTACTGAGTACGTTTCCCGTAATCGGGTATTACTTCGTAATGTGCTGATTTATATAGCAAAACATAGTTTTCTATGCCACAAAACATAGAGATGCACCGCATAAACATAGAGTTTGTTTTTTAAGCTAACTTTCAAATCGTAAGTTTGCTGAAAATCGCTCCTTATCACATGCCTAAATTTGGCGGTTACCGAAAATCTTCGTACCTTTGCACCAGCAATCGAAGGAACAGCCTTTTGTGCCTTGCTCGGGTCTTCTAGTAAGACCAACACGGGTTATAAAAGATGGCAGGCGCCGGTCATCAATGAAGACCCCGAAAACGGCAGGAACGGGGCGTTCTAGGGAGTTGCAAAAACAATGGACTCTAAACATACTACAAACGACTATGATTAATTACAGCATCGTAATGCGTAGCGTGAACGCAAATCTTCTGGAAATCAACCAGGCTAAGTCACGCATCAACCAGGCTAAGAAGGAGGGTACAACCCCTGACCCAAAGGACCTGGAACTCGTGAAGACTGAGAAGCAGAATGCTTTCGCCATCTCACAGTACACCGACATCATGACCATCGAGAAGTTTGCCAAGCACATCACCTCTCATGGCAGTGTTTATTCGAGAGCCGACATCAGCGCCATCCTCTACATCGCCGTAGACTGCATGCGTGAGATGTTGCTTGAGGGCAAGAAAATCCGTCTGGGCGACCTCGGTGATTTCTCTCTCCTTCTCACCTCGAAGGGTGCTGAGGATGCCGACAAGTTCACCGCACAGAACATCACCGGTGTGAAGGTTCAGTGGGAGCCTGGTCAGGAGTTCAAGAACCTTCGCGATGACGCCGAGTTCAACCTCGTAGCCAGCCGCAGTGCTCAGGCAGCCGTTATCAAGGCGATTAAGGAGGGCAAGACCAACGTTGACCTCAACGTTCCAACTACTCCGGATAATACGCCAGGCGGTTCTACCCCAGGCGGTTCAAGCACCGGTCAGACCGGCAGCGAAGGCCAAGGCTCTGAATCAGGCGGCGGTACTGGCGATACTGGCGACGGCCTTGAATAGCCCAAGGATAGACTGGCTAGGGTGCTAGCCCCTAGTCCAGCCTATCCGCCCACAAAAAATTCAACATTCAACACTCAACATTCAACAAAATGAAAGCGAACACTTGGAAAACAATTCTTCAGATAGCCATCAGCATTCTGACCGCTATCGCTACTACGCTCGGAGTAACGAGCTGCATGGGATAAAAACAAAAGAATGTGTCATAAGTCTAAATAATGGTAGCCGAAGACGGGCTGAAAGCCCAAAAGCTCCTAGCCCAGGGCAGCGCCCTGGGTTTTTAAATAGATACAACAAAGTCGCCCTGTAAGGGCAAAAGCCTTCAATTTCAAAGCTTTTGCCCTTACAGGGCGACTTGTTTGCGTCCGTATTTACCCAGGGTGCTACCCTGGACTAGGAGCTTCTGCCCCTTCAGGGCGTGTGGGGCAAAACATGTTAAAGTTTAGCTACTACTGAAGCCGGTCATGAAGGGTCAAAGTCATGAAGGGTCATTATGATTTTCAAACCCCTAAAGTTCGGTCATTTCCGGTCATGGTCATTTCCGGTCATTTTCATTTTCTTATGCCTTGCCCCCTAGAGAAAAATCAGACCGGAGTATCGGTGGCTGAATCCTTGAAGAGGTCATCGGCTGATGGAATCTCATCTTCATCAAACCACTTCTTCAACTTGTCCTGAGCCTTTGCTTTTACATCTTCTGAAACCTCACCCCAAACTTTCTTGAGCACAAACAGCAACACGGCAAGGTCATCGCCCAAACCGGCAATAGGTATGGCGTCTGGAATCACATCGAGCGGACTGATGAGATAACCCAAAGCTCCTACAATCAGAGCCTTGTCCTTCAGCGAAACCTTGTCGCTCTCTAACGTATAATAGAGAATGAGCGCTGTATAAACCATCTTGGCACCGGCACGTTTGGCAACATGCGAAATCTTCTCGACAAATGCACGCTGGGTGAACTTGTCCTTATAGTCCATAAAGTCTGGTAATGTCATACTACTTATAGTTTATAGTTTATTATTTACAGTTTACAGTTACGACCGCTTCTCGTAGAAGAGGACTGCCTTGATGAAGGTCTCCATCTTAGGCTCCTTATGATGGTTCACGCGATAGGCGATGATCATCTGGAGAAGTGCCTTGACAAAACACGCCAGCAGCAGACCGATGATGACGGCTATGACCGTGGCGAGCATCTTGCCGTTGTCGTAGACGGGTGACTTATCCGGGAAACAGGACAGCACCAGTACGGGGAGGACGGTGATGAAACCGCCGATGGTGAGCTGGCTGCGCTTGGAACCGCCCATGTCGAGTATCGCCTGCTTATCGAAAAGATAATCATCCAGCTCCATGCGGGTAATGCCGTAGTTCTCAAACTTCGGGAAATCGGGCTCATTGCCATATTTCGCAATCTTGCCCGTTACCTTATGTTCGAAATCATCTAATATCTGCTTTTCCGGTTCTCTGAGTTTCATAATCTTGCTAGTTTTTAAAATCGTTTAAAATGAATGCATCTTATACCTTATTATATATAGCGGCTGCGATGCTGAAAAAAAGAAAGCAGTGCCCCTGTAAGCCGAGTTCTGTGTTCCTATTGAAAATAAGAATGTCTGTCATTTATCTAGTCCCAAAGTCACCCTTGGGCTCAAGCACTCTACCCTCCACAGCAGCCCTAAGGCAATCGGACGAGCCGCCCTCAATCTGCGGTATACATGAGCTTACAGCTCCCAGATGGCACAGCCTGACGATCACCCGCCAGCTGGTGGTCTCTTACACCACCTTCTCACCCTTACTCTCACCACCCCAGACTGGACAAACGGGATAAGTGAAAGCGGTTATTTTCTTCTACCGACACCTACTGTCACCAATAGCTTCTAGTTTCGGAAGTGGGATGCTCTATGCTGCCCGGACTTTCCTCTCGCACCTGAAAGATGCCAGCGACAGACCGGAGCACTGCTTTCGACATGCAAAAGTACAAAAAACTTTTGATACTATCGCACGATTCCTCACTTTTTTATGCATCATTAGTTATTCGCAAGGCTATTTTTCACTCTTTTTCCCGGTTAAACCGAGTTTTCGAGCCGCTGTCTTTTAACAGATATTCAATGATTAACAAAAGATAGTTTCGTATACAAAACTAAGATTTTCATGCTTACATTCAAATATTTGTGAATTTAGGGCATTTCTTGTTTAATAGCCGTTAAAGTGTTA
>ENA-UERY01001833-UERY01001833.1-human-gut-metagenome-genome-assembly--contig:-NODE-1833-length-11974-cov-2.621921_pt1 | contig 11974 bp, 7 predicted proteins | sample MGYA00242989_ERZ507990 | MGnify/ENA primary metagenome ERZ507990 (study PRJEB26167, sample SAMN06115529) | human gut metagenome | host: Homo sapiens | place: China:Fujian | collected 2015-08-26...
GAAGAGGTTTACTCGGAGGAAGCAGAAGGCGTTATGTTCTTTGGGCCGGGGATACATCGTCCGAAAGATTTACCTAATAATCAGATACGCATACCAAGCAATACTACGGTCTATTTGGCTCCGGGTGCAGTGCTGAAAGCTAAACTGTTGGTTGATAATGCTGAAAATGTGCGTATCATTGGTCGCGGAATATTAGATCATCCTGTCCGCGGTATTGAAATAACCGATGCCAAGAATGTACTGATTGATGGGATTACGGTTGTAAATCCCGAGCACTATACAGTGTTCGGTGGCGGTTCTTCGGAGATAGTTATCCGTAACTTGAAAACTTTTAGTTGCAAAAGCTGGAGTGATGGCATTGACATGATGTGTTGCCGTAAAGTACTTGTTGATAATGCTTTTCTTCGTACGGGGGATGATTGTATTGCGCTCTATAATCATCGCTGGAACTGGTGGGGTGGTTCAAGCGATATTACCGTACGGAATTCCGTGCTGTGGGCGGATGTTGCGCATCCTATCAATATAGGCGGCCATGGCGATCCGGATTCTTTAACGGGCGAGGTGATTGAAAATTTGACGTTTCACAATATTGATATTCTGGAACACGATGAAGATGATCCGCTGTATCAGGGGTGTATGACGGTAGATTGTGGCGACAAGAATTGGGTGCGTAATGTCTTGTTCGAGGATATCCGTGTAGAGAATATTCAGGAAGGTCGTCTTTTCTATGTGAAAGTCCGTTTCAATCCTAAGTACGATAAGCAACCCGGTAACGGTATTGAAGGGATTACGTTCCGTAATATCACTTATACAGGAGTTGGTGAGAACGCTTCTTTGGTACAAGGGTTGGATAAGAATAAATGTGTGAGAAATGTAGTTTTTGATAGTATTATAATCAATGGTGTGAAAATGAAGCACCTGAAAGGGATTATAAAAAATGAGTTTATAGAAGACATTGAGATTAAGTGATTGGTAGTTTAATAACACTGTCTTCGTGTGAAACCTATTTTATTGTTTTATTACTTCCGCTCCAAATGCTTGTAATTTTCCTGCGTATCATCATAATATTCAGTAAAGACACTGCGAAAAACAGGGTACAGCCTATTATGCGCCCCGTATGCGCGTTGACGATGGCTTTCATCATACCGTCTATGTGCTGCAATGTACGGGCGCGCGGTATGGCGGCGGCAGGTAGCCGGGACACTTGGAGCGAATAACCGCGTTTCACGGCTTCTTCTTCGGTCAGGCCGATATGCGCCAGCGGCGGGTCTGTAAAAATTACATAGGGCACCGGAACCCTGTCATCGGTATTTCGCTTCTTGTTGCCGAACAATTGGTTGGCGATAACGCGGAAGTCATCGATGGATAAATAGTCGTACAAAGCGCCGCCTCTTACGTCTCCCATGGCCCATATGTGCGGGGAAGAAGTCTGAAGATGCCCGTTGACAATGACGGCTCCCTGAGCGTCGGTGCGTATGCCGGCCGCGTGCAGATTGAGCTCGTCGGTCATCGGCCTGCGCCCGGTGGCAAGCAGCAGGGCGTCTCCTTCCAAAAAGTAGGGAGTACCGTCGGCATTGTCCGTATAGGTCAGTGTCACGCCGTCGGCGGTATCGTATACGGACAGGGCATAGGCGTTCAAACGTATCTCGATGCCTTTCCTTTTCAGAGATTCCAGCATGGACTCCGCGATGTCCCGGTCTGATTTGGGCATGAAGCGGCCGCCCGATTCCAATAGCGTGACTTGGCTTCCAAAGCCCGCGTACATGGTGGCGAGCTCCATTCCGATGGCTCCGGCGCCGAGAATGAGCAGGCGATGGGGAAGCTTGCTCTGCCGGAGCAGCGTTTCGCTGGTGAACACGTGCTTGCTTCCGTTGATGCCTTCCACATCGGGCAGGATAGGGGTAGATCCGGTATTGATAAAGACTTCTTTCCCTTTGAGGAGAATTTCCTTTTTATCCCGGGAAACGACCTTTACCGTATCGTTGGACGCAAAGGATGCCGTACCGTCATACAAGGTAATGTTGGGATGGGCTTTTATATGTTCGTAATTCTTGTCCCGCAAGAATGACACGAGCTTGTTTTTCCGCCCGACGGCGAGCGCATAGTACTTGGCCTGATTGCTGTAATCGTCCCGGTAGAGCCGTTCGGCCTGTTCCGATTCGTGAATAAGCGTCTTGGTGGGAATGCACCCTGCGTTTACACATGTCCCCCCGTACATCTGCGGGGAACGTTCAATGATTGCCACTTTCCAGTTACGGTTGGCAAGTTCGGCTGCCAGCAGTTTCCCGCCTTTGCCGAACCCTATGATGATAGCGTCATATTGTTTCATTTAATTCGTAGTTAAGGATTTATGGAAATGAAACAACAGGAGCAATTTATTTGTTGCGGGAAGTTAGTTAATGAAAGTTTACCGTTCCAGTTCGCGAAGCGAATCCATTTTCTTCTTTTCAAGGAATTCATAGATGCCGCTCAAGTGCTCGGTTACCCGTTTGTTGCCGAACTCATAAACTTTGCTCACCAGCCCGTCCAGGAAGTCACGGTCGTGGCTTACGAGTATCAGAGTGCCGTCGAAATCCATGAGAGCCTGTTTCAGAATATCTTTGGTTTTCATGTCCAGGTGGTTGGTAGGCTCATCCAGAATCAACAAGTTTACGGGCTCCAGCAGCAGCTTAATCATGGCCAGTCGTGTACGTTCGCCGCCGGACAGCACTTTTACTTTCTTCATGGACTCTTCCGGACCGCCGAACATGAAAGCCCCCAGCAAGTCGCGTATCTTGTTGCGTATTTCGCCTTTGGCCACGTCGTCGATGGTTTGGAATACGGTCAGGTTCTCATCCAGCAAGGATGCCTGGTTTTGGGCGAAATAACCTATCTGTACATTATGACCGATGGTAAGCGTTCCTTCGTGTTCCAGTTCTCCCATGATGCACTTTACCAGCGTGGACTTACCTTCGCCGTTCTTGCCTACGAAAGCCACGTTGTCGCCTCTCTCTATCGTGAGGTTGGCATTTTTGAACACGACGTGCTCTCCGTATGTCTTTCCTACATTCTCCATAATGACCGGATAATTGCCGGAACGCGGAGAGGGCGGGAACTTCAGCCGCAAGGCCGAGGTATCTTCTTCATCTACTTCCAGCAGTACCAGTTTCTCCAACATCTTGACACGGCTTTGCACTTGCAGGGTTTTGGAATAGGTCCCTTTGAAACGCTCGATGAATTCTTTGGTTTCGGCGATGAACTTCTGTTGCTCGTCATAAGCCTTTTGCTGCTGTTCGCGGCGTTCTTTGCGGAGTTCCAGGTATTTGGAGTAGTTTACTTTGTAATCGTAGATGCGTCCCATGGTTACCTCAATGGTGCGGGTCGTGATGTTATCCACGAATTTGCGGTCGTGGCTGATGACGATAACGGCTTTCCCGTTGTTGATAAGGAAGTCTTCCAGCCATTGGATGGACTCGATGTCCAGGTGGTTGGTCGGCTCGTCCAGCAGGAGCACGTCCGGCTTCTGCAACAGCAGTTTGGCGAGGTCGATACGCATGCGCCAGCCGCCGCTGAAGTCGCTGGTCTGGCGGTTGAAGTCCTCTCTTGTGAATCCGAGGCCGAGCAATGCCTTTTCAATGTCCTCTTCGTAATTGGTGGCGTCGATGGCGTAGAATTTCTCGCTTAGGGCGGACACCTGCTCGATAAGTTCCATGTAGCTGTCGCTTTCGTAGTCGGTACGGGTCTCCAGCTCTTTGTTCATACGGTCTATTTCGGCTTCCATTTCATGCAGGTGGGCAAAGGCCTGCGCGGTTTCCTGAAAAACGGTGCGTCCGTCCTCTGTCATCAGGTGCTAGGGAAGATAGGCGATGACGCAATCTTTGGGAGCGGAAATTTTACCGCGGGTAGGTTGCCGCACCCCGGCAAGTATCTTTAACAGCGTACTTTTTCCGGCTCCGTTTTTGCCCATGAGGGCGATACGGTCTTTTTCGTTGATTACGAAAGATATGTCACTGAATAAGGTTGTGCCGCCAAATTCTACGGCGAGTCCGTCAATAGAAATCATTATGTCATTTTTAAAAATAAGGTGCAAAGATAATGCAAATATATTATTTTTTATATCTTTGTCTCGGACAAACAATAATATAGGTCATGGAAATCGGAAATCAATCAGTAGATTACCGCCCGCTCATTCTCGTCGCGGAAGATGATGATAGTAATTTTAAATTAATAAAAGCTATTATAGGAAAAAGGTGTGAGATAATGTGGGCGAAGAACGGTGAGGAGATCGTCTCTTTGTTTCACGAGAATCGTGACAAAACGGATGCGATACTGATGGACATCAAGATGCCTATTATGAACGGATTGGAAGCTACGCGGCTCATACGTGAGGAAGGCGGAACATTACCTATCATCATGCAGACGGCCTACGCGTTCTCCGCCGACCGTGAAAACGCCATCAAAAGCGGCGCTTCGGAAGTATTGGTAAAGCCTATTACGTTGCAGGCATTGCGCGACTGTCTGAGCAGTTTCCTGCCCAGGCTGAAGTGGTAGGCTCCCGACAGGAAAGGGACGGAATCCTCTTAATTGAATTAACAAGCGTATACGATGCGGATAGCGGGAGTGAAAAAAAATAGGCATAGCTGAACAAAGTTTATTTTCTTCTGTTAATGAAGTCTAACCAAACTTTAACGGAATGAATAGTAAACTGCGCTTTTTCTTAACCTCACTGTTTATACTCTTCGTGGTGACGTTATATGCCGCTCCGGGCGGCGATATCCGTGTATCGGGCGTTGTGATGTCGGAAGGGGAACCTTTGCCGGGAGCATCGGTATTGGTGAAAGGAACTCACAACGGAACGGTAACCGACGTCGATGGAAAATATATCCTTACCGTACCGGCGGACGCTACACTGGTCTTTAGCTTCATCGGGCTGAAAACCACCGAACAAAAAGTCAATGGACGTTCGGTCATTAATGCGGAACTGATTCCGGACAGTGAACAACTGGATGAGGTAATGGTGGTGGCTTACGCCACTGCCAAGAAGTATAGCTTTACGGGAGCGGCTTCCACGGTCAAGGGGAGCGAAATAGCCAAGATGCAGGTATCCAACGTGTCGCGTGCGCTCGAGGGAACGGTGTCCGGACTTCAGGCAAGCGCGCCCAGCGGCCAGCCAGGTACGGATGCGGAAATACGTATTCGCGGCATCGGCTCTATCAATGCTTCGAGCGCTCCGCTTTATGTGGTGGACGGCGTACCTTTCGACGGCAGCATCAACTCCATTAATCCGGAAGATATAGCCTCGTTGACGGTTTTGAAAGACGCCGCTTCGGCAGCCCTCTACGGTTCGCGTGGGGCCAACGGTGTCATCATCATCACCACCAAGCAGGGACAGACCGACTCGAAAACCACGGTCAGCGTCAATGCCAGCTTCGGCGGCTCCAGCCGGGCTATCCGCGATTACGACCGTGTCGGTACCGATCAGTACTTTGAGCTCTATTGGGAAGCATTGCGCAACCAATATGCTCTGAATACGGATAAATATACTCCGCAGACCGCAGCCGCACAGGCCTCTAAAGACCTGGTGGGCAAGTTGATGGGTGGTGGACCTAACCCTTATGGCCCCAACTATCCGCAACCGGTGGGCACGGACGGCAAGCTGCTTGCCGGAGCCACTCCGCTTTGGAATGTGGACTGGCAGAAAGAAATGGAGCAACAGGCGTTGCGTACGGAAATCGGATTGAATGTTTCCGGTGGCGGAAAGACCAATCAGTACTATTTCTCGGCCGGTTATCTGAATGACAAGGGTATTGCCCTTGAATCCGGTTACCAACGTTTCAACCTGCGTTCCAATATCTCGAGCGAGATAACCGGTTGGTTGCGTGGCGGCGTGAATATGAGCTACGCCCACTCCATACAGAACTATCCGGTGTCGTCCGATACCAAGACAAGCAATGTCATCAACGCCGGACGTTTAATGCCCGATTTCTACCCTGTGTACGAGATGAACGCCGACGGCACATACAAGCTCGACTCGGAAGGAAAGCGGATTTACGATTTCGGTTCCTACCGGCCGTCAGGAGCCACGGCCAACTGGAACCTGCCCGCAACCTTACCCAATGATAAATCCGAGCGTATGCGGGATGAGTTTTCCGGACGTACCTTCCTTGAGGTCACTTTCCTGGAAGGATTGAATTTCAAGACCAGCTTCAACTTCGACCTGATAGATTACAATACGCTGGATTATACCAACCCCAAGATTGGCCCTGCGGTCAATACGGGTGGCGGAGTAAGCCGCGAATATACCCGCACTTTCTCCTGGACATGGAATAATATTGTGACTTACGATAAGACTGTCGGCGAGCATCATTTCAATATCCTTGCCGGACAAGAGGCTTACTCTTACCGTTATGATGTGTTACAGGCCGCACGCAGCAACATGGCTGTGCCTGATATGCCGGAGTTGGCCGTCGGTTCGCTTGTAACCGCAGGTACGGGGTATCGCATTGACTATTCACTGTTGGGCTATCTTATTAATACCCGGTACGACTACCGGAGCAAGTATTTCTTCTCCGCTTCCTACCGTCGCGACGGTTCTTCGCGTTTCGCGCCGGGCACACGCTGGGGCAACTTCTGGTCATTGGGAGCTTCGTGGCGCATAGACCGCGAAGAATTCATGCAGAGCGCCACCGACTGGCTCTCCGCCCTGACCTTAAAGGCCAGCTACGGAGCGCAAGGCAATGACAATCTGGGCACTTACTATGCCAGCAGCGGACTGTATTCCATCGTTTCCCAAGCGGGTGAGAACGCTTTGGTGTCCGACCGCCTTGCAACGCCCGCCTTGAAATGGGAGACTAATCTCAACCTCAATGTAGGCATTGATTTCTCATTGTTCGACAACCGTTTCTCCGGTTCGTTCGATTTCTTCCAGCGCCGTTCCAAAGACCTGCTGTATTCCCGTCCTTTGGCAACTTCCCTGGGTTATACCTCGATGGATGAGAATATAGGCGCATTGAAGAATACGGGCTTTGAGATAGACCTTAAAGGAACGCTCATACACACCCGTGATTTTATGTGGCGTATGGGCGTCAACCTTACGCACTACAAGAATGTCGTGACCGACCTACCGTTGAAAGACATGCCTGTTACAGGGGTTACCCGTTTGAAAGAGGGACGTTCGGTTTACGATTTCTATCTGCGCGAATGGGCAGGGGTAGACCCTGATAACGGTGATCCGTTGTGGTACAGGAATGTAAAGGATGCGCAGGGTAATGTTACCGGGCGCACTACTACCAACGATTATGCCCAGGCGGATTATTATTACGTGGATAAGTCCTCGCTTCCCAAGGTTTACGGCGGTTTCAATACGGCGTTCTCATACAAAGGCTTTGAGTTGTCCGCCATCTTCGCGTACAGTATAGGCGGCTATATCGTAGACCGTGACGTTACGATGCTGTGGAGCAATGGAAGCAATCCCGGACGCGCCTGGTCTACCGAGATACTGAAACGTTGGACACCGGAGAACCGTGATACGGACGTGCCGGCCTTGAAAACGGTGTCCAATAACTGGAACTCCAACTCTACCCGTAACCTGTTCAACAACTCGTACCTGCGGATGAAGAACATTACGCTGTCTTATAACTTCCCGCAGCCGTTGATAAAGAAAATCAGCCTCAGCAGTCTGCAGCTCTTTGTACAGGCGGACAATCTGCTGACTTTCTCCAAGAATCAGGGAATGGACCCGGAACAGGGTATTACAGGACTGACTTATTACCGTTATCCTGCCATGCGCTCCATTTCGGGCGGACTTAATGTTTCATTCTAAATCACTGTTCACATGAATACTTCAATTAAAAATATAGCAGTCTTTACACTGGGATTATTATCCGTCCTGTCTTCGTGCGGCGGAGATTTTCTCGATAACAAACCTACGGACGCCGTAGATTCGGGTATCGTCCCCGTACCTTCCAATGCCGGTCGGATATTTAACGGCGCGTGGTATAACCTGTTCGAGTACAGCAGCACCTATGCCAATATCGGTTATCGCGCCCTGATGCTGCAGGACGATATGATGGCGGACGATGTGGTGTCGCGTCCGATGTACGGCTTCAACTCATCTTATCAGTTTAACGATGTGGGGATGCCTGCCAACAACCGTACCGCATTTGCCTGGTATCTGATGTACAAAACCATAGACAATTGCAATACGGCCATTTCCATTACCGCCACCGGTGACGATGATACGGCCGATTTCCGTCATTCACAGGGACAAGCCTATGCTTTGCGGGCTTTCTGTTATCTGCATCTGGCTCAGCACTACCAGTTTACTTACCTGAAAGACCCTGCCGCGCCGGCTGTTCCGCTTTATACGGAGCCTACCGCCTCTACGACAGAGCCTAAAGGGAAGGCTACTCTGGAAGAGATATATACGCAGATATTCAAAGACCTGAATAAAGCCAAGGAGCTTCTTGAAGGGTATGTCCGTCCGGACGACAATTCCAAGTTCAAACCGGATTCAAGCGTCGTCAACGGATTGCTGGCACGTGCGTATTTGCTTACCGGACAATGGGACGAAGCCGCCGGGGCTGCTCTTGAGGCTGCCGATGGATATGCTTTGATGACGGACTCCAAAACGTATATGGGCTTTAACGATATATCCAATACCGAGTGGATGTGGGGACATCCTCAGTCCGTAAGCCAGTCCGATGCCAGCTATAATTTCTATTATATCGATGTGGTGACGCCCGACGCATATAACAGCTTTATGGCCGACCCGCACTTCAAGGACACTTTTGAAGCGGGGGATATTCGCCTGGATTTGTTCCAGTGGATGCGTGAAGGTTATTTGGGTTATCGCAAGTTCCGTATCCGCGCCGACCAGACCGGTGATATTGTCGTGATGCGTTCCGCCGAGCTGTATCTGCTAGCGGCGGAAGCGCTGGCTCGCGAGGGACGGTTGGAAGACGCCGTGAAACCGTTGAACACATTACGCAATGCCCGCGGACTTGCCGGCTATGACCTGACGGGGAAGACGCAAGACCGGCTTATCGATGATATTTTGCTGGAACGCCGGCGCGAACTGTGGGGTGAGGGATTCGGCATTACCGATATTCTCCGTACGCAACGTTCCGTAGAGCGTGTACCGTTGACGAAAGAGGAAGCGGAGCGGAAATACGATTGCTGGCAGCAAGGCGATACTTATAAAGAATATAATCCCGAAGGCCATTGGTTTACTTCCTTCCCCGACGGAACGAAGTTTGTACCGAACAGTGTGTATTATCTATATGCCATTCCGGAAAAGGAGACGAATGCGAATCCTAATTTATAAGAGAGGGGGTGAAACGCAGTGAAGCATCTGCCCTCTTTATGAGCGGGGAGTAGACACTTCACTGTGTTTTGCGTAACGGGCTGTCACCAACTATGCTCGAAGCGTTATTTTATATCTTTGCTTGCTCTTTCCTGTATCTTGCGTTTCACGAACTCAATCTTCAGGTTGGCTTCTTCCATCTCTCTCTTGATTTCCGTAATGGAAGACAGTAACTGCGCCAGTTCATAAACAGCCGCCACCGCCTTGCGGTCATTCGGTGTCATGACAGTGGCATAGGAGCGTTCGCCAAGATAGTTGACACGTATGTTCTTGTCTTTGTTCAGGTTGAGGAAAGCGATTACATTGCCGTCTTCTCCCAACTTATAATCCGCTTTTTCTATCTTCTCTCCCAAATCGGTCGTTTCATAGCTGTCTTTGGAAGCCGGAGTTTCGGCAAAGCTGCCGTCGGGTGCGGTAACTTTTACGGCTAAGTGATGAATGTTGTGCGGACCGCAATAGATGGAAGTCATGCTCATAACCCCTGTTTCATCTACTTGGAAACGCAGGTAAGAGCGGTGCAGGTTCTTTTCTATCACTTGCGAGGGATGCAGGTAATTGCCTGTCCGTTGATATTCGGCGTCTTTCTCAAAAGTATAATTCTTCTTGAGGGCGTCCACTTCTTTTTGCTTGTCTTGGAGCATGCTGTCGAGGTAGACAAGTGTTTTCTCCTGCTCTTTCAGCTCCACCTGTTGCATAAGCCCGATACCCTCGCGCCGTGTTTCAAAAGCTTTCGGATAGAGTATCTTGATGCTGTCAATCTGTATCTTCGCTTCGCTGTAATCTCCGCGTTGAAACGCTTCGCGGGCTGCCCGGAGTTTCTCGCCTGCTTTTTTCTCCACATTGCTGCAAGAGAAGAGCGTGCAGCAGAGGCACGCAAGGAACACTGCTTTCTTCATAATTTTCATTCTTGATGTTAGTGGGGACAAAAATAAAAAATAATATCCGTATCTTTGCACCCTCAAAATGATTTATTGGCAAATGATTGAATTGACGACAGAAGAACTGAAGCAACGTTTCAGTGACAACATATTTAAGCGGATTTCCGAAACGGCGGATGAGTTGGGGCTGGAGTGTTACGTAGTCGGCGGCTACGTACGCGACATATTCCTGCAACGTCCTTCCAAAGATATCGATGTGGTGGTGGTGGGCAGCGGCATTGCGATGGCCGAGGCGCTTGCCAAGCGTTTGGGACGCGGCGCCCACCTTTCTGTTTTCAAGAATTTCGGTACGGCGCAGTTAAAGTATCACGGCACGGAAGTGGAGTTCGTGGGGGCGCGTAAAGAGTCCTACACGCACGACTCGCGTAAGCCGATTGTAGAGGACGGCTCGTTGGAAGACGACCAGAACCGTCGGGATTTTACCATCAATGCCTTGGCGGTGTGCCTGAACCGGGAACGCTATGGAGAATTGGCAGACCCTTTTGGCGGAATGGCGGACATGAGGGAGAAAACCATCCGCACGCCGCTCGACCCGGACATCACTTTCAGTGACGATCCCTTGCGCATGATGCGTTGCATCCGTTTTGCCACCCAACTGAATTTCTACATCGATGATGATACCTTTGAATCTTTGTGCCGTAACAAAGAACGCATCTCCATCATATCCAGAGAGCGCATTGCGGATGAACTGAACAAGATATTGCTGTCTCCCGTTCCGTCCAAAGGATTTATCGACTTAGACCGTTCCGGCCTGTTGCAACTTATCTTCCCGGAGCTGGTTGCCCTGCAAGGCGTTGAAACCCGCAATGGCAGAGCGCATAAGGATGATTTCTACCATACGCTCGACGTGCTCGATAACATCTGCAAAAAGACCGGTAACCTCTGGCTGCGCTGGGCGGCCCTGCTGCACGATATAGCCAAACCGGCGACCAAACGTTGGGAACTCCGTGCCGGATGGACATTCCATAACCATAATTTCATCGGCGAGAAGATGATACCCGACATCTTTCGGAGAATGAAGCTTCCCATGAACGAGAAGATGAAATACGTGCAGAAACTGGTGGGGCTGCACATGCGTCCCATCGTGATAGCGGACGATGTGGTGACCGACTCCGCCGTCCGCCGTTTGCTGTTTGAGGCTGGAGACGATATAGACGACCTTATGACGCTGTGCGAGGCCGATATCACTTCCAAGAACATGGAGCGCAAACAACGCTGCCTGAACAACTTCCAACTGGTGCGCCAGAAACGGAAAGACTTGGAAGAACGCGACCGTATCCGCAATTTCCAGCCCCCTGTCAGCGGTGAGGAGATTATGAAAACATTCAATCTGCCGCCCTGCCAGCAGGTCGGGGCATTGAAAAGCGCCATCAAGGACGCCATATTGGACGGCATCATTCCCAATGAGTACGAAGCCGCCCGCGCGTTTATGCTGCAACGGGCGGAAAAGATGGGACTGAAATAGGCTTTGACATGTTTTTTCTTAACAGGACGTTTACCGGAGAAGGAGAAAATCACGGGAAATCCGGGAAAATGAGTGGTGAAAAGATAAAACGGCGGATGTAGTCCATCTATTTGGTAATTAGTGTTTTACCTTGCGTTTTTATCGATATGTCCGAAATTTTAGGGTTCATTTTGGGGTCAGGTTCACTTTGAACCCCTTTACCCTCCGAAAATCACTTCCAAGCAAGTA
>ENA-UERY01001839-UERY01001839.1-human-gut-metagenome-genome-assembly--contig:-NODE-1839-length-11947-cov-3.320809_pt1 | contig 11947 bp, 9 predicted proteins | sample MGYA00242989_ERZ507990 | MGnify/ENA primary metagenome ERZ507990 (study PRJEB26167, sample SAMN06115529) | human gut metagenome | host: Homo sapiens | place: China:Fujian | collected 2015-08-26...
GGCGGATAATGCGAAGGTAAATGCAGTTCTGCCGATTATTCCGGCAATTATACTGATTTTATTAAGTGTTGTCCTTACATTACTTGGTGGACTGATCCCATCAAAGAAAGCAGCAAAGAGTGATCCTGTGACAGCGCTTCGTACAGAGTAGAGTAGGGGACTAGTGAGAAGAATGGAAAATTTAGTTTTTAGTCTGAATGCAACCGTACCAATCTTTTTGATGATGATACTGGGAATGCTGTTCAAAAAGCTGTCCATGCGGACGATCTGCCGCTTTATGCTGCAAATCCCGGCGAAATCCAGCGCGTAGCCGTCCATGCCGCCCGGCATCTCGCCGCGCTCCATGAGCGCCGTTACATCGTCCGCGATACGGGCATGAAAATCCCGCGCGGCGGCGCGCAGGCGCGGCGTATCCTCGATGAGGATGAGCGTGTTCTCCGGCAGATAGTCGAACGCCGTCGCCATCTGCGGATAGATGAGCGGCAGATACTTGTCCGCCGCCGGGAGCGTTCCGTTCTCGCGCAGGCGCTCCGCATCGCGTTCCAGATTTTTCTGAAGGTCGGCGTGCTGCTTTTTGCGGCGGCTCGATGCAAGCGCCGCGACCGCCTTCGCCAGCCCTGCCGCGCCGCCCTTCGCGAGCGACGGCAGCGCCTCCATGCACGGCAGACAGCGCAGCGTTTCACACTGCTCCAGACGGCGCTGGCTGCCGACGTCGAATGTGGAGATCGAGTCGATCTCATCGTCCCAGAACTCCACGCGGTACGGATGCTCGGCCTGCGGCGGAAAAATATCCAGAATGCCGCCGCGCACAGAAAACTGACCCATGCCCTCGACCTGTGAGCAGCGCTCGTAGCCCGCGTCTGTCAGTCTGTGCGTCAGCTCGTCGAGCGGCGCCTCCTCCCCTGCCTTCAGCGTCACGATGGAGGAAGCGAGCAGCGCGGGCGGCATGGTGCGCTGCGCCGCCGCCTGCACGGACGCGACTGCAAAGCACGCGCCCGAAAGCGTGTCCAGCGCAGCCAGACGCGCCTGCTCGTAGCCGCGCGACACACCGGCCACATCTGCCATGACCAGCTCGCGCGGCGGCAGGACCACGACCTCCCGCTCGGAAAAGCCGCGCAGATCGGCGGCAAAACGGTTTGCCGCGTTGTCGTCATCGGTCAGCACGAGCACCGGACGCGCCGTATCCGCGCCGAGCGCCGCCGCCAGATTCGCCTTGTGGATGGCGGACAGACCGACCGTCAGAACCGGTGTTTTCCCCTCATCGACCGCTTTTTTCAACGATTTGTATTCATTCAGATAAGTTATACTTTTTGTAATCTCTGTCATGTGTTCACCTCCGTCCGGTGCTTCCGGTTACAAGTATACGCCATTCTGCGCGCAGAATGAAGGTTTTCTGGTACATCCGTTTTGTAAAGACACCAAAAGGGCAGATTTTACAATCTGCCCTGATGTGATACGAAATATTTTTTAGTCGGCCTTGTGGCAGGATGCGCAGTCTGCGTCGCAGCCGAGGATCTCAGCCGGGTCCTTGCCCATGCGCTTGTAGTAGTCGGAAATTGCGGAGCGCAGCGCTTCCTCAGCGAGCACGGAGCAGTGCATCTTGACCGGGGGCAGACCGTCGAGCGCCTCGGCAACTGCCTTGTTGGTCAGCTTGAGCGCCTCCTCGAGGCTCTTGCCCTTGACCATCTCGGTCGCCATCGAGCTGGTCGCGATCGCCGCGCCGCAGCCGAAGGTCTTGAACTTTACGTCCTCAATGATGCCGTCGTCCGAAACCTTGAGGTAAATCTTCATGATGTCGCCGCACTTTGCGTTGCCGACCTCGCCGACGCCGTTTGCGTCCTCGATCTCACCGACATTGCGCGGATGGGTAAAATGGTCAAGCACCTTTTCACTGTACTGCATAAATATATCTCCTTTTTGTCCAATTACGCTGAAATATGTCACGGTCTGTGCCTGCCTTTGCCGTGCAAAGGCGAGGGGGTTATCCGAAACGGTTTCGTCAGGAACCGTTTCGGTATCTAAGGGGGATGCAATCCCCCTTGGACTTAGTGATGCGCCGTCAGGTCAGCAGCAGCCGACAGATTCGGCTTGCCGTTCTCCCAGACCGGGCTCATCGAGCGCAGCGTCTTAACGACGTCGGTAACGGTCTCGATGACGTAGTCGACGTCCTCCTCGGTGTTCTGCTCGCCGAGGGTCAGACGCAGAGAGCCGTGCGCGATCTCGTGCGGCAGGCCGATTGCCATGAGGACATGGGACGGGTCAAGCGAGCCGGTCGAGCAGGCCGAACCGGTCGAGCCGCAGACGCCCGCATTATCCAGACGCAGGATCAGGCCCTCGCCCTCGATCGCCTCGAATACAAACGAAGCCGTGCCGGGCAGGCGGTTTACCGGGTCGCCGGTGTAGTGGGAGTACGGAATGTTCTCCATGATGCCCTTGACCAGCTTGTCGGTCAGCTTCTTGACGTAGCCCATCTTCTCGTCCAGATGCTCGCACGCATCCTGCATCGCTGCCGCGAGGCCGATGAAGCCTGCGGTGTTCTCGGTGCCGGAGACAAGGCCGCGCTCCTGACCGCCGCCGTATACCAGCGGCTCGAGCTGAATGCCGTTCTTCACATACAGCACGCCGGTGCCGCGCGGGCCGCGGAATTTATGACCTGCGAGCGACAGCATGTCGATGCCCATTTCCTGTACGTCGATGTGCATATGGCCGACTGCCTGCACCGCGTCGGTGTGGAACTTTGCACCGACCGAATGCGCCAGTTCGGAGATCTGCTTGAGCGGCTGAATGGTGCCGATCTCGTTGTTCGCTGCCATGATGGAGACCAGTGCGGTGTCCTCGGACAGCTCGCGCTTCAGCTGCTCGAGGTCAACATGACCTTCCTTGTCAACGTTCAGGTAGGTGACGCGGAAGCCTTCCTTTTCGAGCGCCTCGCAGGTATACAGAACCGCGTGATGCTCGATCTTGGAGGTGATGATGTGCTTGCGGCCCTTGGAGGACGGACCGTGCATGAAGCCGCGGATCGCGAGGTTGTCCGCCTGCGAGCCGCCGCCGGTGAACAGGATCTCGCCCGGTGCGTAATCGTTCTTTTCGTTGACCGGCATCGCTGCGTTCAGGCACTTGCCGACGACCTTGCGCGCCTCATTGATGGCCTCCTTCGCCTCGCGGCCCATACGGTACAGCGAGGACGGATTGCCGTAATGCTCGGTCAGCCACGGCTTCATCGCGTTAAACGCGATTTCGGACAGCGGGGTCGTCGCCGCGTTGTCCGCATATACAAATCTCTTTTCCATTTTATATCTACCTTTCTTTCCCAAAAAGGATGCTCAGACTTGAACGAATTACCAGTAAAACGGTAGGTTCATTTCGTATATCTAATATACACCCGAAACGGGTATTTTAGCAAGTGAAAAACTGACGAAACAGCACTCATGCGCGGGCGCTTTTTGCATCACTTCGTGCATTTTGCGTAGTTTTAACGTCCGGTTTCCGTGGTTTCAGCGCTCGAGATGCTTTTTCAGCTTCTGGAGGACTGCGTCGTACTGTGCCGAACGGGCGGTCGGGTTGCCGCGCAGCAGGCTCCTGCGCGTGCGGCTGAGACGCGAAGCGCGCTCGTCGAAGCGGCGCTGAAGCTCATCCAGACGGTTCTGAATGTCCTCTCGGACATCGGCGGCGTGCTTGGCGGCGGCAGCGCGGCGGGATGCGGCCTCCTCCCGCGCGTCGCGGGTGCGCGCGGCAAGCTCGTCCTTCGCCTCGTCAAGCCTCTGCTCGATGTCCTCGCGCAGATCGGCTGCACGCATGGCTGCGGCGGCGGTGCGCGCCTGCGCCTCCTCCCGCGCGTCGCGGGTGCGCTCGGCAAGCTCGCCGGCGGCCTCCTCCACGCGGTACGAGAGATTGGTCAGGCGCGTCAGCGCGGTCTCGCTCAGCTCCTGACGAAGCTCAGCGCCCTGCTCGCGCAGACGGTCGAGCTCCTCGAGCACTCTGGCAAGATCGAGAGCCGCACGGACGGAAACGATCACATCGGCAAGGAATGCGGCCGACCAGAGCACATCCACCGCGAGCAGCGCCCGGAACGGCAGCGCCGCGATCACCCATTCGACCGGCCGGTGAATAAAGCGCGCCAGAATGAGGCCGAGAAAACCCCAGCACAGCGAGGATTGCAGGCAGATATAGCCTCGGAACTGAAACCGGTGCTCGGAATAGTCCCAGTATTTCACCTTGAACAGTTTTTCCATCACGACGCCGACAATATACTCGAATATCGTCGCGGCGACCATGCTCGCGAAAAAAAGCGCGGCTGGCCTGTCGTACAGCGGCAGCGAAACGTGCAGCAGGAGCACCGCGCCGAAGCCGTAGATCGGCAGCATTGGTCCGCGCAGAAAGCCGCGGTTGACAAAATGGCGCTGTTTGACCGACACGACCGTCGTTTCGAAGCACCATCCCAGTACACAGTACAGGAAGAATACCAACAGCCACTGCGGAGCGGAATAGCTGTAACCCATTGCTTTTCATCCTTTCAGCGCCGCGTTTCCTCCTGCGGCGGCATTACTATATTTTATCTAATCTTTTGACTTTTTGCAAGTAGACTACTATAATATAAGTATCATTTTGTATAACGAAGGGCAGGTAACGCTATATGTTGAATTTTACTATTAAAACGCCGACCGAGGTTGTCTTCGGCCGAGGAATCGAGGAAAAGATCGGCGAGCGCATCAAGGAATACGGCGCACACCGTGTTCTCGTCCATTTCGGCGGCGCGAGCGCACGTTCCTCCGGTCTGCTCGACCGCGTGGAGCACAGCCTGTTTGACGCCGGCCTGTCCTTCGTCGAGCTCGGCGGCGTATCCCCCAACCCCAAGATCTCCCTCGTCCGCAAGGGCGTCGCGCTCTGCCGACGCGAGGGTCTGGATTTCGTGCTCGCCGTCGGCGGCGGCTCGGTCATCGACTCAGCCAAGGCCATCGCCATGGGCGCGGCGACCGGCCGCGACCCGTGGGAGTTCGCCTCCACCGGCACCAGACCGGACAAAACGCTCCCCGTCGCGACCGTGCTCACGCTCGCGGCCTCCGGCTCGGAGACCAGCAACTCCTGCGTGCTGACCAACGAGGAGACTAAGGAAAAGCGCGGCATCACGAGCGAAACCAACCGCCCGGTCATCTCCTTCCTCGACCCCGAGAACACGTTCACCGTTTCCAAGTTCCAGACCGGCTGCGGCATCGTGGACATCATGATGCACACGCTCGAGCGCTATCTGACGCCGGAGGGCGGCGAGAGCGACCTGACTGACCGCATCGCGGAGGGTCTGCTCATCGCAACCCGCGACGCAGGCCGCCGCGCCATCGCAGACCCGCGCGATTATGAGGCGCGCGCGACCCTCATGTGGGCCGGCAGCGTTTCGCACAACGACTACACCGGCTGCGGCAGAAAGCGCCTGTTCCCGGTACACAAGCTCGAGCATGAGCTTTCTGCGTTCCGCGACGAGATCGCTCACGGCGCCGGTCTTTCCGTGCTGTTCCCGGCGTGGGCGGAGCACGAAATGCAGTATGATTATCCCCGTTTCGCGCAGTTTGCAAACCGCGTGCTCGGCGTCGAGATGGATTTCGAACACCCCGAGCGCACCGCGCGCGAGGGCATCCGCACGCTGCGCCGCTTCTTCGAGGAGATCGGCATGCCGACCCATCTTTCTCAGCTCGGCATCAAGCCGGAAAACTATGAAAAGCTCGCCGCGAACACGGTCCGCACCGTGAACGGCCCGGTCAAGAGCTACTCGCCGCTCGACGAAAAGGCGATCATCGAAATCTACCGTCTCGCGGAGTAAAGGAAAAGGAGCGCTACCTTGGACAAGCAGCAATTCTTCAACGGCGCGGTCTTCGATGCGTGGCGCTGGTTCGGCGCGCATCTCGGCGGCGGCGGCGCGGTTTTCCGCACGTTCGCACCCAATGCCTCGCGCATCACGCTGACCGGCGCGATGAACGGCTGGACCGAGACCGATCTGCATCAGGACGGCCGCAGCGGCTTCTGGGAGGTCTCCGTGCCCGGCACGCAGGCAGGGCAGCTCTACAAGTACCGCATCTATGCCGCCGACGGCTCCGTGACCGAGCACTGCGACCCCTACGGCTTCGCCATGGAGATGCGCCCGGCGTGCTGCTCGATCGTGACCGACCTCGAGGAATACCGGTTCACGGATGACGCATGGATGCAGGCGCGTTCCGCCGACCCGGACGCTCCGCTGAATATCTATGAGATGCACCTCGGCTCATGGCAGCGCAATCCGGAGGACGCAAACGGCTGGTTTACCTATGAGCAGCTCGCCGACCGGCTCATCCCCTATCTGCTGGACGGCGGCTACACGCACGTCGAGTTCCTGCCGCTCTCCGAGCACCCGTTTGACGGCTCGTGGGGCTATCAGAACACCGGCTTTTTCGCCCCCACCTCGCGCTACGGCACACCGGCGCAGCTCAGGCTGCTAATCGACCGGCTGCATCACGCCGGAATCGGCGCGATCATGGATTTCGTCCCCGTTCACTTCGCGGTGGACTCCTACGGCCTCGCGAAGTATGACGGCACGCCGCTTTATGAGTATCCTCACAGCGCGGTCGGAGAAAGCGAGTGGGGCAGCTATAATTTCATCCATTCCCGTCGCGAGGTGCGGTGTTTTCTGCAATCCGCCGCGAATTACTGGCTCGAGGAGTTCCATTTCGACGGTCTGCGCATGGATGCGGTCTCGCGCCTCATCTACTGGCAGGGAGACGAGAAGCGCGGCATAAACGGCGATACGCTCGACTTCCTCAAAGGCATGAACTGCGGCCTCAAGGCGCGCCACCCCTCCGCTCTGCTCATCGCGGAGGACTCGACCGCCTACCCCGGCGTCACCCGTCCGGTGGACGAGGGCGGCCTCGGCTTCGACTACAAATGGGATCTCGGCTGGATGCACGACACGCTCGAATTCTGCCAGACGCAGCCCGACCTGCGGCCGCGCGACCGCGGCAAGCTGCTGTGGTCGATGCACTATTTCGCGAACGAGCGCTACCTGCTCCCCCTCTCGCACGACGAAGTCGTACACGGCAAGGCCTCCATCGTGCAGAAAATGTGGGGCGCGGACGAAAAGGACAAGTATGCGCAGGCGCGCACGATGTACCTTTATATGTTCGCGCATCCCGGCAAAAAGCTCAATTTCATGGGCAATGAGCTGGGACAGCTTTATGAATGGAACGAGGCCGGCACGCTCGACGGCGCACTCGCGGAGCGCCCGTTCCATCTGTTTTTCCACAGCCTGTGCAAAACTTATCGGGATAACCCGGCGCTGCACTGCGACTACGCGCCGGACAGCTTTTCCTGGGCGGACAGCTGCGCCGACGCACCCTCGCTCATCGGCATGGTGCGCCGGGGGCACGGCGAGACACTGCTCGCGCTGTGCAATTTCGGCAGCGACCCGGCGGTCTATGACGGCCCGCTCGGCGATACGCCCTCCCTGCTGCTGCACACCGATCTCATCGAGTTCGGCGGCGACACCGAGGAAGGCGAGCTGAATACCGAGCTTCCGCTCATCCTGCCGCCGTACAGCGGCATGCTGCTGCGCATCGAATAAAGGCAGCACCGCACAATGAAAGCGAAAACCACCGCAGAACGCATTTTTAACGTTCTGCGGTGGTTTTCCTTTGCACGGGTTGAAAGAAATATGAAAAGGGGTAATGGTTCGATAGAAATCAGCCGTTCTTCGCGGTGACGATGCCCTTGTGCAGGCTCAGCACCGGAAGCAGGACCGCGCAGACGATAACGCCCGCAACGCCCTGTACGATGTTCATCGGGATGCCGACGGCGACAGCGGTCGCGGCTGCGGCTGCATTGCTGCCCATTGCGACCTCCATGCCCATCTCATACAGGAAATAGCCGATGACCATGACAGCCTCTGCCGGGATGCCGCTCAGGACAACGCGGACCGGAACGGCGCGCCTGTCTGCGCCTGCGCTCAGACGGAGATACAGCCAGCCGCCGACCATCGCGGTCAGCGCCTTGATGACGAACGTACCCGGAACATAGCTCATGTAGCCTGCGAACAGGTCGCTCAGCATCGAGCCGATGCCTGCCGCGAGCGCGCCGAGACCCGGACCGAGCAGCGCGCCGCACAGCAGCACCATGCCGTCGCCGAGGTGGATATAGCCCTGTGTCGGGGTCGGAATGCGGATGATCATGGTCGCGACCGTAGTCAGTGCCGCCATGAGCGCCGCAAAGATAATCTTTCGAAGGCTTGCGTTTTTCATGTCATACACCTGCTTTTCTTTTGTCAGACCCGTGGAAATTTCTTTATTCCCAACGGGTTTGTTCTCTTTATATAGATGATACTCTTTCTCTGGCTTGTATGAAAGGGTCAGTCTGCTTTATTTTTTCAGGGTCAGTCTGTCCGCAGCATTCGCGCGGCTGATCTTGAGCGGCGGCACCGCGGTGTTTCTCTCTTATCTCCAAAAAAACGCGGCTGATTTTTATATTTTTGTCTCGTCCGCGTGCTCGGCCCGATCCCCTCGACCGCATGGATTCCGATCGTACTCATCGCCTTCCCCTCGGCGGTTTCCGCAAGCGCATTCCTGATCGCGCTCGCCGTATGGTTCCCAACCACCGTTCTCACGAGCAGCGGCATCGCCTCCATCCCCAACTCGTACTTTGAAGTCTCCTCGACGCTCGGCGCCGGCAGCCTTTACCGCATCGTGATGGTAGGAAGCATCTCCATTTCGGGCGTCTCTAAGCACTTTATCAACCCAACCGGAGAACGCATCACCGCGCTCGACAATGTGTCGCTCGAAATCCCCTCCGGCTCGTTCGTGTCGCTCATCGGCCCGTCCGACTGCGGCAAATCTACGCTCCTGCGTCTGATCTCCGGCCTCATCCCAATGGACGAGGGCGAGCTGACGCTCGACGGCGTGCCCGTCACCGTTCCCGGCGCCGACCGCGGCTTCATGTTCCAGGAGCACACGCTGTTCCCGTGGCTGTCCATCTACGACAATATCGCCTTCGGCCTGCGTGCCCGCAGCATCTACAAGCAGGAAAAGGACCGCGTCGATGAGTTCATCGAAATGGTCGGCCTCAAGGGCTTCGAACACTCCTATCCGCATCAGCTTTCGGGCGGCATGTGCCAGCGCGCCTCTCTCGCACGCGCCCTTGTCGGCAGGCCCAAGGTGCTTCTGCTCGACGAGCCGCTCGGTGCACTCGATGCCTTCACCCGCATGAATATGCAGGACGAGATCCTGCGCATCTGGAAGGAAACCGGCATGACCGCCATCATGATAACGCACGACGTGGATGAGGCCGTTTATCTCTCGGACAAGGTCGTCGTCATGACCCCGCGCCCCGGCCGCATCACCGGCACGCTCGATATCCAGCTCTCCCGCCCGCGTGCTCCAGCACAATCCGGCCGCCGCTCTGTACGGCGCACAGTCCATGTATTCCCGCTTCAAAAATCTGAATCTGTAAAAAAGCTCTCCGCATCGACCTGAACTGCGGAGAGCTTTCTTTTTATGCGTTTGGAATGAGCGGCTGCACCATGCAGCTGTTTTCACAATTCGCCTGCGGCGCTTCGCGGCAATATTCTCAATCCGCCGCCGTCGGAACGGTACGGTATCCCTCCATGAGGCTGTCGTTTTCCATGATAAACGGGCGCGCCGTGTCCTGATCCCAGGAGGTATCGTATTTTCCCATCAGATAATCGTTCAGCTCGATCCGGTTTCGGAGCTTGACCAGCCGGTACGGCTCCTGAAACGCCACCTTTTCGACAAAATAGAGACTGCCGTCCCCGGCTGGCAGCAGGACGCCCACATGTCCAATGAACAGGGTATTGTCCGTGTCCGAGAACCGTCATGGAGCACCACGGAGATCAGCCGGGCAGTTCCTTCCTCAAAGGCAACGCCGCGCTCCGCCCAGCCTGCCCGAAGGGCCTTGACCTGTTCCGCCGTCTCCGTGCTGTCCGCAGCAGCCACCGGCGCAAACAACGCACAGAATTTTGATGTGCTGTCTCCGCAGAGAACGGCAGGATCTGCGGCCAGCGTTTCGAGATCCAGAAAGAGGGTATCCTCGCCCTGCGTTTCCGGCTGGTCTGCCCCGGCAGTGACGAACGCACCGAACAGGCTGAAGGCCGTGATGCGGCAGTTGTAGCCGGGAAAGCTCCCGTTCTTCTCCGTCCATAGCTCCTGCATCTCATAAGGGTCATATTTGGTATCGGTCAGCGCGCCGCTCTCAAAGCCCTCCGTCAGCCATTCGTTCTTGACGCTGGCGTTGAACTGATCGACGCGGTCAAGAAGAATGCTGACCCTGTTTTCGCTAATGCCGGAGTCTGCGAGCGACTCGGAGAGCAGCCCTCTGGAGACTGCATCTGTCAGATTGGAGTACGCCGCGGCTTCGAGCGGCGGCTCTGTGTGTCCGCCGCAGCCCGAGAAGCCTGCGAGCATGAGGCTGACCGCCGCAAGGGCGGACAGCAGCTTTCTTTTCCGGTTTATCATTGATCTTCGCCTTTCCTGTGACCGCTCCTGCGGGAACGGATTTGCGATCTGTCTGTATCCTTATACTGTACACGCATCGGCGAAAAAAGTAAAGAAAAACCGCCCATGCCAACGGAACAGACGGTTATCAGTGGCACGCCCGGTGCGATTCGAACGCATGGCCTTTGGAGTCGGAGCGGTGCTGTATTCGGTTCTCCATCAGCGTCAAAATGTTTGTAGCCTCAATCTCGTAGTCATAAAATGCACTAGGGCAGCACCGCACAATTTACTCGCAAATCACTCTTGTTCCATTATGCGGTATTGCCCTAGAAATAAAGACATTGCGCCCCATTCAGTACCCGGGAGACAGTAGTGTGGGATACCTCCGCCATTTTGGCAATATCCTTGATGGTCAGTTTTTTCATAATATTCCCTTTCCGCAGCTTCACAGGGAAATGTTCACATCTCCCTGAAAGGTATAGTAGCATTGGGAATCGCCTGCGGCGCACAGGGCGTCGATTTGTGCCCCCATATCTTCAGTATAATGGGTTTCGTCGACACTGACCACCAAAATTTCAGGTTTGATCATTTTTTGAACATATTCTGAAAAATATCGAGTGCAGATTCCATGATGGGATAGCTTTTGCAGCCGCGGCCGGGTCTGCCGTCCACACAGAGCCGCCCGCATGGTTTCATCTGTACTGTCACCGGACAACAGCGCCAAATCGGTACTGCCCTTCCTCAACAGCCAAATGCTGCTGTCCTCATTGCAGGTTTGCTTGTATGCCGTCAGATTCCAAGCCATAGCCTCCTCCGTCAAGTTCGGATCGCACAATTTCTGTGCATAAGCCACAGAACGCTGCGTGCTGTTCTGGAGGGGATAGAGGCATTCCAAGACATAGTCACCGAAGGTGAAGGTCCTGCCGGCACAATCTGCAGAACGGATCAGTTCCGTTTCACTGCGCTCTAAATACCGGAAGAAGTCATGGTATTCCCTGTAAAACTCCCGATCTCCATACACCGGATACACCCGATCGGCAAATCGCAGGTCTCCGCATGGTGCCACCGCCCGCCGCACCTGCACACGGTCTACTAGATGTACAAAGCCGCCGAAGTGATCCTGATGCAAATGAGTCGGGATTAACAGATCAATAACGGTGATATTCCTCCGTACGAGGAATTCCAATAGGGGCTTGCGGTTCTTATGGTATTTTCCGCCGCCGTCAACAACTACTGTCCGCCGTCCCTGGGGAGTATCCAGCAGCAATACCGTGCAATCCGCGCGCCCTACATCCAAAATGTACAGTTCACTCATAAAGTTAGGATCACCTCATCCCCCACCTGATAGTCCTCGTTTCCCCGATAGCGGACCTCCAAAATCTCATCATCTGCTTGATTTTCCACTATGCCACGTTGATGTTCTGTTAGATACTGATAATAAACTTCTGAACCGTGAATGGCAGTTCGATAAGAATCAAGAGTTGTTT
>ENA-UERY01001842-UERY01001842.1-human-gut-metagenome-genome-assembly--contig:-NODE-1842-length-11911-cov-2.578249_pt1 | contig 11911 bp, 8 predicted proteins | sample MGYA00242989_ERZ507990 | MGnify/ENA primary metagenome ERZ507990 (study PRJEB26167, sample SAMN06115529) | human gut metagenome | host: Homo sapiens | place: China:Fujian | collected 2015-08-26...
CTCGCGGCTAACGATGGAAGCATGACAGGTCATTCCGCCGCTGTCAGTGACGATAGCTTTGGCTTTTTTCATTGCCGGTACCCAGTCAGGAGCGGTCATCTCAGTAACAAGGATCTCTCCTTCTTTAAATTCATCGATGCGGGAAGGATCAAGAATAACGTGTACGCGGCCAGAAACTTTACCCGGGCTTGCAGGCAAACCTTTCACGATAACTTTATGATCAGTAGTAGTCATAGATTTGCTTTCCTGCACTTTTGCTCCTCCTTCTTTATTGCGGCGGGTCCATACGGTTTCCGGACGGGCCTGCAGTATCCAGATTTTATTGGTCTGTTCATCAACGCCCCATTCCATATCCATATAGCAGCCATAATGTTTTTCGATCTTTTTAGCATAATCAGCCAGTTCCAAAATCTGCTCGTCAGTCAAAGTCTGTACTTTGCGCAGTTCTTCAGGGACCTGCACTTCTTCACAGTCGCCGCCTTTTTTGCGTACAAGCATGATGTCCTGCTCATTTACGCAGCGGTCAATGATTTTGTGGTCATGTTTGGAAATAGTATAATTATCAGGAGTAACAGTACCCTGAACAACATATTCACCCAGTCCAAAGGCTGCCTCAATCAGGATATTATTGTCATCGCCAGTAGCAACGTTAACAGTAAACATAACACCGGAAGTTTTAGAGAAAACCATCATTTGTACAACGGCACTCAAAGCAACTTCTATATGATCAAAGCCTTGTTTTTCACGATAATAAACAGCACGGTCGGTAAAGCAGGAAGCGTAGCATTCCTTTACCTTTGCGATAATGGTTTCAGCACCCTGTACGTTCAGATAGGTATCCTGCTGACCAGCAAAGCTTGCATCCGGTAAATCTTCAGCTGTAGCGCTGGAACGAACGGCGACATAGGGATTCTCTTCGCCGACTCTTTTACCAAGTTCAACATAAGCAGCGCCAATAGCGTCCTGCAGATCCTGAGGCATTTTCTCAGCCATGATGGCATCACGCAGACGAGCGCTGACATCACGCAGTAAAGCGCTGTTTTCAACGTCAGTCAATTCAGACAAAATAGAGCGCATCTTTTCTTCAAGACCGCTTTCTTTAATGAAGTATCTATAAGCGTAAGCCGTAGTAGCAAAACCGTAAGGAACGGGAACATCTGTCTTAGCAGTCATTTCACCGAGGGAAGAGGATTTGCCGCCAACGATATCAACGTCTTTTCTTTCTAATTGCTCAAACCAGAGAAGAAACTGTTCTTCTTTTTTCATGATTGTAGCACTCCTTTATATTATACTTTTTGGGCTGCGCCCTTAATATAGTGTATACTATATCATATTTGTACACCACATTCAAGGACTTTTTTCATCACTTTTTAACTTTTTGTGTTAAATTTTACAAAATGTGCTTATTTTCAGTACGGCCCTCCTTTACTCTTTAAATAATATTTTCGTCACTGGAAAAACAGAGTATATATATTAGTATACACTAAATGATACCTGGGAAAAAGTAAAATCAGCAGATTATAACTAAAATCCATCTCATAGACTGCGCCATATATGTAACGATTGCACAATGTACTTCTTAGTATATTTCTTAACAATACAATCAAGTCCACGAATCTCACTGCAAATACAAGGAAAGCCCCTGATGACAGACACGCCGCGTACTAAATGTACTCTGGTGTTTGTAACCAAGGGCCTGACAAAACAACTGCCGTAAAATGTGCGATTAAAGAACGATACAGCTCAAATCGCCGACAGCATTTGTAACCTCTTTCGCCTGCTCAAGAAGGGCCAGACGATTATTTTTAATATCAACATTTTCATCCATGACCATAACACTGTCAAAGAATTTATTTACAGGCTCAACTACCTGATCGGCAAGTTTTAATGCACCGGCATAATTATAAGTCACGATGTCCGGGATCAGCTCTTTATTAAGACGAATCAGAACATCATGCAATTCCTGCTCTGCCGGGTCGGCAAAAAGCGCACTGCTTATAGCAACTTCAGTCTCAATTTTTTTGCAAAGATTGCAGACACGGATAGAAGCCTGAATAACAGCTTCTGCTTCCGGCAGAACTACATACGCATTCAAAGCCTTGCAGCGCGCGTAAATATCTACTAAATCATCGTTGCGTTCATCGGCAAAAACAGCATCGACAACGTCATAACGGATTCCCTGTTCGATCATCATATTTTTCAAACGTAATTTAAAGAATTCTAAAATCTGCGGTATCAATTTACCGGTATCTTCCGGTTTGATATTGAGCAGATACAGCGCACCTGCCAGAATTTTGATCAGGGGCATATGATAGTTACTGCTGATAAGAATATTGATGATACCCAAAGCCTGACGGCGCAATGCATAAGGATCCTGCGAGCCTGTCGGTGCAAGTCCGCGGCTGAAAGTAGCAACGATATTATCTATTTTATCACTGATGCCGACAATACGTCCAATAGTACCCTTCGGCAGCTCGTCACCGGCAAAACGCGGCAGATAGTGTTCATAAATACCTTCAGCAACTTCAGCAGGTTCGCCGTCTAATTTGGCATATTCACGCCCCATAACTCCCTGCAGCTCTGTAAATTCAACCACCATCCCGGCAACAAGATCTGTTTTAGACAGCAAAGCTGTACGTTTGAGGTTAGTATCGTCAACTTTAACATTGATGGCAAACTTAACCATTTCAGCCAGTTTAGCCAACCGCTCACTCTTATCATACATATTGCCCAGACCTTCCTGGAATGAAACTGTTTTCAGTTTTTCCAGACGGTCTTCCAATTTTAGTTTGCGGTCTTCATTGAAGAAGAATTCAGCATCACTGAGACGAGCGCGTAAAACACGTTCATTACCGTGTGCGACAACATCTAAAAACTCTTTACCGCCATTGCGGACTGTAATAAATTTATTGAGCAGCCTGCCTTCTTCATCCACTACCGGAAAATAACGCTGATGTTCACGCATTGGGGTGATAATGGCTTCCTTCGGTAACGACAGGAATTTTTCTTCAAATTTCCCACATAATGCAGTAGGATATTCAACAAGATAATTGACTTCTTCCAGTAAGTCTTCGTCAATTTCAGCAATTCCGCCTTCGGCAGCCGCCAGTTCTGTCACCTGCTGACGAATCAATTCACGGCGGGCATCCTGATCGACCATCACAAAGTTGTCAGCAAGTGCCTGTACATATGCATCAGCGTTGGGGATCTCAACAGCTCCCTGCATTCCCATAACAGCAGAATGCACTACATTGCCAACCTTATTGATAGCCGCGCTCAGCAGGCCTTTAGTTTCCACAGCCTCTTTCATAGATTGCTGCATAAAACGATGTCCCATCGAATACCTGCCCGATTTTACGCCGGTAATTTCTACCGGTATTACTTTTTCACCGAACAGTGCTACCAGCCAGCGGATAGGACGCACGAACCGAAAATCATAATCGGCCCAGCGCATATTTTTCGGGAAAGATAAAGACTCCAGGATATCAAGCAGCAAACCGGGCAGTAAATCGACAACAGGTTGACCTGCCAAATGTTTTACTGCATAAACGTATTCTCCGCGCACTTCCAGGTCTTTAACGTCTATCCCCTGCCCGCGGGCAAAGCCTATTGCCGCTTTGGAAGGAGCTCCGCTTACGAAAGCAATTTTTGCAGACGGCCCTTTAGCCTCAATCGTACTGTCTGCCTGAGCTTCTGCTACACCTTCAGCAATAAAGGTAATCCGGCGAGGCGTGCCATAAACCTTGATATTTTCAAACGGAATACGCAGCTCCTGCATTTTATCTGCAGCAAGCTCTTGTAATTGTTTAAGAATACCCGGCATAAATTTTGCGGGGATCTCTTCAGTACCGATTTCAAATAATAATTTTTCCATTATTTATTCTCCCCTTTCAATAACGGGAAGCCAAGTTTTTCCCTTTGTTCAACATAAGCAGCTGCGCACAAACGTGCCATAGCGCGCACACGGCCAATGAAAGCCGTTCTTTCGCTGACGCTGATGGCGCCGCGGGAATCCAAAAGGTTAAAAGTATGAGAACATTTCAATACATAATCATAAGCAGGACGGATATATCCGGCCTCAATAACGCGTTTTGCCTCAGCTTCATATTTATCAAACAGATCAAACAGCAGTGCTGTATCAGCTACTTGAAAATTGTAAAAAGACTGTTCTACTTCGTTAGTATGGAAAACGTCACCATAAGTGACTCCATCCACCCATTCAATATCAAAAACATTTTCCACACCCTGGATATACATAGCCAGTCGCTCTAAACCATACGTGATTTCAACAGTAACAGGTTTCACGTCGATACTGCCGACCTGCTGAAAATAGGTGAACTGGGTAATTTCCATACCATCCAGCCAAACCTCCCAGCCAAGTCCCCAAGCACCTAAAGTCGGTGATTCCCAGTTATCCTCAACAAAACGGATATCATGTTCTTCCTGACGGATACCCAGTTCGGCCAGGCTCTGGAGATAAAGCTCCTGAATATTATCCGGAGACGGTTTAATAATTACCTGATATTGATGATGCTGGAACAACCGATTGGGGTTATCCCCATAACGCCCGTCAGCCGGACGTCGAGATGGCTCTACATAAGCCACACGCCATGGTTCCGGTCCTAAAACGCGCAGAAAAGTTGACGGATTCATAGTTCCCGCACCTTTTTCGACGTCATAGGGCTGGCCCATGATGCAGTTTTGGTCTGCCCAGAATTTCTGGAGCTTCAAAATAATTGTTTGAAAATTCATGTTCTGCCTCCTATTTTATTTGTTACAACGACAAAAACAAAAGTCTCCGTCCCTGTAACAATTAAGTTACAGGGACGGAGACATAAATCACTCCGCGGTTCCACCCTGCTTGACCGCTCATACGGTCCGCCTCGATGTTTATAAAATTGCAGCTCCCGGGTGCCTTTGTTTTCTCATCTGCCGGCTTACACCATCCCGGCTCGCTAAAACAGAAAACTACTTATCCCTTTCATCGCTTAAAAGAAAATATATCAAATCAGACGTCCTTTGTCAATGCTTTTACAATCCTAACTGCGCTAAAAAGCTTAAACTTTTCAAAGGCTTGTCGATCTGGTAAACAATAAACCGATAAAGTATCTGTTCCAGCTGCATCAAATCGCCGCCGCGCACAGTAAAAGGCTGTGGATCATTGAAATCCAGCGCAATCAGCTCCTGCAGCAGCTTCTGAGCGCCGCTGCTAAAGGGCAACTCTTCCCCTCCGTGACAGGCTTCGCAAATAAGGCCGCCCTGAACGACACTAAAAAAAGCATCTCCTTCAACAGCTTCAGTACAGTTGACACAGGCGTCATAAACAGGAGCAAATCCTGTTAAAACAAGCAGCTTGCAAATAGCCGACAACGCGACCAGACGCGGGTTATTCCTGGAAAGTATTTGTACTGCTCCTACAAGCAGCTCATAAATATCTTCCTGCGGCTCATGTGCTTCCGTCAGAGCTTCTGTCACTTCAGCAATCACCGAAGCATAAGCCATCTGTTTGATGTCCATTTGCTGCGGCAAAGCAATCAATTCACAGCTTTTCATACTGTCCAGACGTTTACCAGAATATAGCTGCATATCGAGCATCGCAAAAGGCTGTATCAGCCGTCCGCCAGTAGTCCTCGCATAACGGGCACCGTACGCTAAAAAAGGTATTTTACCATGGGCACGCGAAAAACAGACTGCGTATTTATCCGCAGTCTGCCAATCCTTTACTTTTAAAATAATTACTTCGTCCTGATATGCAGTATTACTCATCAGCTTGTACCGCAGTACCATCTTCCTGTAACATGGTAGCTTTGACCCGTGTTACTCTAAAGCCTTCTGCTTCAGTAACCTCAAAGCGCCAGCCGCCGGTAACGACTCTGTCACCCTCTTCAGGCTTACGCCCTAAAAGTCCGAAGACAAAACCGCCAATGGTATCTTCCTCCGGTTCGTCAAATTCAATATTTAAAAGTTCAGAAATCTCGTCCAGTAAAACAAGGCCGTCGAACTCATAGCTGTCATCACCTAAGCGCAAAATATCTTCTGCTTCTTCGCCATCATGCTCATCCTGAATATCACCGACAATTTCCTCCAGGAGATCTTCCATTGTAACCAGACCAGCCGTACCGCCATATTCATCAGCAACTACAGCAATCTGGATACGCTTATGCTGCATCATCTGCAGCACTTTAGCCGTTGACATTCCTTCGGGAACAACGACAATATTGCGCATTCGTGTCCGCAGATCAAAAGCCGGATCGTCGTCATCGTCCAGATCCATCAAATCACGCACATGAATAACGCCCAAAACATGATCTTTGTCTTCCATACATAAAGGATAACGTGTATGCCGGCTTTCACGCACAGCCTGCAGATTTTCCTGCAGCGTATCATCAGTATACAAACAAATCATATCCTGACGCGGCACCATGACTTCACGAGCCACGCGGTCGGCGAAATCAAAAACATTATCAATCAGACGGCTTTCCATATGATCCAGCTTACCGCCACGTTCGCTGGCACTGACTATCATCCGCAACTCATCTTCACTGCGCGAGATATCTTCATCAGGGACAGGATCAACGCCTAAAAGGCACAATACAGCATGGGAGATTCGATTAAAAAGCACAACCAGCGGATATAAAAGGTAATGAAAAAAAACCAACGGATAAGCGACCGCCATCGCTACCTGCTCGACCTTACCTAAGGCGATAGTGCGAGGCACCAGTTCGCCGAAAACAACATGCAGAAAAACGATGATAAGAAACGCACAGGCAAAAACCAGCGAATGATCATACCAGGTGCCGGCACTTACCCCAAACATACCGCGGAACATTTCAGCGAGAAGCGGGCCGCCAAACCAGCCCAAAAGCAAAGACGAAGCAGTAATACCAAGCTGAGTCGCACTCAGGTAAGTATCAAGCTTTTCGCTCATTTTTAAAACTGTGTTAGCTCTGCTTTTTCCCTGCCGGATCAATTCATCCAGCCTGCTTTTTCTGATTCTGACTAAAGAATATTCAGCCATAACAAAAAAGCCGTTCAATAAAGTGATCAATAATGCAATAGACAGCTCAAATAAGCATGTCATAGCGGGGTCGCCGTCGATAGGTCATCTCTCCTTACTTATATAAACTTCATAAATTGTTATTAGCATAAGCATACCATACTACTGTATTTTCAGTCAATAAATCAGCCTTCATAACCGAATTGCTTCAAAGCCTTATCCTTATTGCGCCAATCAGGTTTTACTTTAACCCACAGATCAAGAAAAACCTTATTGCCGAGCAGTGATTCAATATCCTTCCGGGCCTGCTCTCCGATCTTTTTCAGCAAGCTGCCCTTAGCCCCAATCACGATACCTTTTTGGGATTCACGTTCCACAAAAATATTGGCACGAATATAAATATCATCATTATCACGTACCTTGAATTCATCAATCTCCACAGCAATAGAATGCGGCACCTCATCACGAGTTGACCGCAGTACCTTTTCACGAATCATTTCCGCAGCAATTATCCGTTCCGGCTGGTCGGTTATCATATCGTCAGGGAAATATGCCGGACCTTCCGGCAAATACTTGGTGATCTCATTTACCAAACCCGGGAATTCAGTATCCTGCAAAGCAGAAACAGGCACTACTGCCGCAAAGGTAAAATCTTTAGTATAGCTTTCAATAATGCCGAAAAGCTTACCTTTGTCTGCCAGTTTATCGATTTTATTGGCAACAAGAATCACCGGAGTTTTGACCTTGCGCAGCTGCTCCAGAATATAATCCTCTCCGGCACCGCGCTTTTCCGAAACATCAACAACAAACAAAACCACATCTACCTCGTGCAGCGTACTTTCTGCAGCCCGTACCATATATTGCCCCAGCTTATGCTGCGGCTTATGGATACCGGGAGTATCCAAGAACATGATCTGAGCATTGTCAGTATTCATAATACACATGATCTTATTACGCGTTGTCTGAGGACGGTCACTCATAATTGCAATTTTCTCCCCGATCAATCCATTCGTCAACGTTGATTTGCCTACATTAGGCCGGCCTACAATAGCCGCAAAACCAGAATAATGCTTGCCATCCTGCTTATTTATACTAATCGCTCCTTTGCTTTCACTTACATTTATTTTTTATATTCAGGGACTCAGAGCCAAAACCATTGTTTTTGTCTGTCCCTTGCAATTTGCCAGGATTATTTTTTCAAAAGGAAACTCTGCCAGCACCTGACGGCAAGCGCCGCATGGTGCCACCGGCTCATCTGTATCGGCAACTACGCACAAAGTTTTAAACCTGCGTACGCCGCTGCACACAGCTGCAAAAACAGCATTACGTTCTGCACAGCAAGTCAACCCATACGAAGCATTTTCTATATTGCAGCCGGTAAAAATTTCTCCGTCAACAGTTTCGACCGCCGCCCCAACTTTGAATTTAGAATAAGGCGCGTAAGCATTATCACGTGCCGCCTGCGCTGCCGCTAATAACTTCGTCTCCATAACTGCTCCTTTTAATGAACCAGAAATTCTTCCGAAAGGCTGATTTCCCGTAAAGCTTCTTCCTCTTTAGCCCGCATAACTGCTTTATCCTCATCTGTCATATGATCATATCCCAGAAGGTGCAGCAGGCCGTGTACCGCCAAATAAACGATTTCACGTTCCAAGCCATGTCCAAATTCTTCCGCCTGTCTGGAAGCAGTTTCAGCGCTGATAATGATATCTCCCAAAAGATGTTCTTCAGGCCCACCTAAAAGCTCCGGTTCCTCTTCACTTTCTTCATCAAGTGCAAAAGAAAGTACATCTGTAGGCCTGTCGACATTACGATAATCGCGATTCAGCATATGTATTTCTTCATCATCAACAATAGTAATATCAACTTCTGTCCTCTCAGACAGACTGTGCAGCCTGGCTACTACATTCAATCCCGCAGTCAGCAGCTGCTCCAGCTCTTCACTGATCTGTAATTTATCCTGGTCATTTTCCAGCGTTATTATCATTGTCTGCCTCCCGCTGTTTCTGGCGTCTGCTGTCATAATTCTCATATGCCCTGATAATAGCGGCCACGATCTCGTGACGAACGACGTCAGCTTCTCCAAAACGAATAATACCTACCCCCGGAGTTTTCTGCAGAACATAGGCCGCCTGTTTCAACCCGCTGTTTTTACCGTTTGGTAAATCAATCTGTGTAATATCACCAGTAATGACCATTTTCGACCCAAAACCAAAACGGGTCAGAAACATCTTCATTTGCTCCGGTGTTGTATTCTGCGCTTCGTCCAGAATAATAAACGAATCATTCAAAGTTCGTCCGCGCATATAAGCTAAAGGAGCAACTTCTATCGTCCCTCTGGCAACATATTTCTGAAAAGTCTCGCTGCCCAGCATGTCATATAACGCGTCATACAACGGTCTCAGATAAGGATCGACCTTATCCTGCATATCACCTGGCAAAAAGCCAAGTTTTTCACCGGCTTCTACAGCAGGACGAGTCAGAACGATCCGTTCAACCTCTTTATTCTTTAAAGCCTTCACAGCTAAAGCGACAGCCAGATAAGTTTTGCCTGTACCTGCAGGACCTATCCCAATAGTGACATTACTGCGTTTAATGGTTTCTACATAATCCCATTGTCCCAGTGTTTTCGCCTTTACCTGACGGCCACGGTTGGTAACGATTATCGTATCGGCATACATACGGTGCAGACTTTCCAGCCGGCCCTCTGCAATCATCCCAATACTGTATCTGACATCATGTGTAGTCAGAGGCATACCCTGACGATACAAAAAAAGCAGCTCTTTGAACAGGGTTTCAATCTGCCCCACTTCATTGTCTTCACCGCTGAAAACGATCACATTGCCGCGCGCAACAATAACACTCTCATAATGTTCCTTGATTACCCGCAGCAGCTCGTCATTTCGTCCTAAAATACCAACCATTTCCTGTTGATCCTGTACTTCAATGATACGTTCGCTCTGTAAAAAGGACAAATTCGTGCTCCTTTCTCTACTACCCCTCTTTTATAACAATATTCTTAATAGTTACCGGCTCCAACGGTTTATCATTGCCATCAGTCTTTACTTTTCCGATTTTATAAACAACGTTCATACCCTTGGTAACTTTACCAAAAACAGCATGCTTGCCATCAAGCCACGGACAGGCACGCAAAGTAATAAAGAACTGGCTGCCGCCTGTATTCGGACCGGCGTTGGCCATCGATAAAACACCTGCACCTTCGTGTGTCAGTTTACTGCTGAATTCATCTTTAATGGTATATCCAGGTCCGCCTGTACCAGTACCAGTAGGATCACCGCCCTGGATCATAAAATTATCAATAACACGATGAAAGGTAACTCCATTATAAAACCCTTTTTTCGCCAGGTTGATAAAATTCTCACAAGTTTTAGGAGCCAGATCTGTTGCCAATTTCACTTCAAAATCACCCATTGACGTTTCAAAAACAGCAGTTGCCGGCTTCATCGGCACCGCATCCGGCTCGCTCTTAGTTTCACTGCCGCAGGCTACTACGCTGAAACTGCTGAAAACCAATAAACATAATATTAATAATTTTTTCAAAATCATATCCTCCTGTTTTATAGCTACCAATATTATACCACAAGGGTACGTATTCTCACTAGGCTCGAAAATACATCGCCAAGTTTTCATACAGTACCACAATAATTAATCATCACAGCCTGTCTTTCAGCCAGCCAACAACCTCTGCCGCAGCCTTATTTCCGTGATTAGTAAAACTGTGGTCACCGCCGTTAATGATAACCAGCTTTTTTGGAACTCCAGCTAAAGCAAATGTCAAACGTGCCTGATCAACAGCTACTGTTTCATCTTTTTCTCCATGAAGGATCAGCAGAGAACGCTTACGCCAGTTACGTAAAATCCCCTGCAGATCATATTTGGCGAAATCTGTAATAAAATCAGGCGTTAAGGTCAATTCACCACGTTCATCATTTAAATACAGAGTCTGACCTGCAGACAACGCATTATAGGCTTCAGCACCCAAGGCATTTCTGAAGGTCGCCTGTAAATCGTTCGGCGCAGCCCACAATACCAATGCCGCTGCTCCGCCAAGACTTCTACCCAGTAAAAATATTTTTCCGGCTGAAAATTTAAGTCGTACATAAGCAAGCACCGCTTCCAATTCTTCAACCTGCTTGGAAAGGATTTGACTGCCATTAAAATTAAAACGTATGACATTACAGCATTCGGAAGCCATTTCAGCTAAAACAGCCGCTCTGCCGCCGCCATCCATTGAACCTCGGAATCCATGTGCCAAAACCAGCACCGGCGCGGCAGTATTTTCTTCGATACAGGGGGTTAGTATACCATTTATTTCTCCATAAGGCCCCTGGATTTGAATTGTTTCTTCCGGTTTTATTTTCATTTCTACAACTCCATTACTAACGATCTATATTTATATTATAACAATAAAAATTACATTTGAGTCAAAAACAACAAACCTGCCGATAAAATCGACAGGTTTTTCAGATAGGGAACATATGTTGAGAGTTCTTAGCTTATTTGCCAGGGAAGAACGGCCAAATAACAGGAATTACAACCAGGGATACTACGAAGCAGACGACAACAAGGCCGGTACCTGCTTTAACATAGTCCATGAATTTATAACCGCCAGGACCAAGAACCAAAGTATTCGGAGGAGTACCTACCGGAGTTGCGAATGCACAGGATGCTGCAACTGCGATAGCCATGATAACTGCTTTCGGATCGGCGCCAAGTTGTTTAGCAATCGCAACACCAATCGGGCACAGCAGAGCTGCGGATGCAGTGTTGGACATAAATTGGGTCAAACCGCAAGACAGGATAAACAGAACTGCGGTAACGATCAACGGAGACGGAGAACCGCCCATCAGACCTACGGTCCATTCAGCGATCAATTTGCCAGCGCCGGTTTTG
>ENA-UERY01001845-UERY01001845.1-human-gut-metagenome-genome-assembly--contig:-NODE-1845-length-11888-cov-2.787571_pt1 | contig 11888 bp, 8 predicted proteins | sample MGYA00242989_ERZ507990 | MGnify/ENA primary metagenome ERZ507990 (study PRJEB26167, sample SAMN06115529) | human gut metagenome | host: Homo sapiens | place: China:Fujian | collected 2015-08-26...
ATACATCATAATCTGCGCCTCTTCTGCCTCTACCAGAAGACTGTCTGCCTTTGGATAAAATCGTGTGGAAAATACAGCTTCTCCATCATTCACAAACACTTCCACGGAAGAATGATCTACCAAGATTTCTACATCTGTAACAGAATCCAATGCAATATAACGCATTCCTCTTCCGGCAGATACTGAATTCTTATCCTGGCTTGTAAAATGCATCTCGAATCTTCCATTTTTGTACTCAAGAATCAATTCTTCATCAATCACTGTCCTGAATTCATTGTTCTGAATGCCCGAGATATTCACATCATAGACTTTATATCCATCTTTTTTCAACATTCCGGCTGACTTATCCACAAGAGTTTTCTTCTTTTGCAATTCTCTGACCGGTCTCTGACAAACTTTGCCATCTTCTACAAATACTTCTCTCGGAAAAGTGAAGCAGTGCTGCCACCCTTCTGCGATCGTCGGATTGGTATATTCTTCACAATCCGGCATTCCCATCCAACTGATATGGATTCTTCTGCCATCTTCTGTCTCAAAGCTTTGTGGGGCATAGTAATCAAATCCATAGTCCCAAAGCTGATACTCGGAGAGTTTATAGTCTTCCAGAATATCCCCATCTACTAGGAAGTATCCAGACTGATAAACATTTCTGTCGTCCCAGATACCACCCTCAAGTCCCTGCACAGACGCCGAGAGAATTTTTGTTCCGTCTACCTCAAAATAATCCGGACATTCCCACATGTATCCGAATGGTTCTTCTGATTCCACGCGGCTTCTGAAATTCCAGTTGATTTTATCTTTTGACTCAAAGATCAATGCCTGTCCGACATCTTCTTTTGTACGCGCACCCTGAATCATGTAGTAAGTATCTCCTTCTTTCCATATCTTCGGGTCACGCACATGGCAGGTCAGATCTGACGGATAATCAACATTTCTCATTAGTTCTTTCTTCGGACCGAATGTCTTTCCATCCTCACTGACAACAAGAACCGTATTTGACTCGCGTCCTGTGTTGATATAGTCAAAATCTCCGTCTTCCAACTTTACATTACCTGTATAGTAAACATACATTTTGTCATCTTCGATAAATGCTGATCCGGAGTATACACCATGACAATCAAATGGCTGATCCGGATATAACTTTACTCCCTGGTATTCCCAGTCGATCATATCTTTGCTTGTATAGTGCCCCCACATCTTTACGCCGCCTTCGGCATTAAATGGAGAATACTGAAAAAATGCATGATAGATCCCATTCAACTGGCACAATCCGTTCGGATCATTGAGCCAGCCAACAGGAGGCATCAGATGCAGCTTCTCACGATAATCCGCTCCTTCTTTCTGCTCTTTTTCTTTCATCATCTCTTCCGTCATATCTACCAGTTTGATCAGATCCCTTGTTAATGCATTCATGCTCTTGTCTCCCTTTTTCCATTTACAGCCGTTCTATTCTGCAAGAATTCTTCTTTGAATAAAACGGCTGTATCTTTTTAATCACTGTTCAATTTATTTCTCAATCTTCATTGCGAGATCAGCTGTTGTAACTGTTCCCGCTGCTGTCTTCTCTACTTTGCTGAAGTCATCTGCATTCGTCAGTATCATCATCGTAGTTGCCGGATGTCCTGCTGCTTTGATAGCATCCAGATCTGCTTCGATCAGCACATCGCCCTTACGAACTTTTGCTCCGTCTGCTACTTTCTTTACAAATCCTTTTCCATCCATGGAAACTGTATCAATTCCAATGTGGATCAGAAGCTCTGCTCCTGCTTCCGTTGCGATGCATACTGCATGCCCTGTATCGAAGATATTCATTACTTCACCGTCACATGGTGCTACAATCTTTCCATCTGTTGGCTCAACTGCAACAGTTGTTCCAAGCATCTCTGATGCAAATGTCTCATCTGCTACTTCTGCTGTCGCAACAACATTTCCGTTTACCGGGCTTGTAATTTCTTCTGCTGAAACATTTTCTGCTTCTACTACATTCTCTGTCTCTTCTGTTTTCTCAACTGTTGTCTCTGTTGCGGCTGTCTTAACTACCGGCTCTTTATCTTTGTAAATCATGAAGGAGATCACAAATGCTACTCCTACTGAAATTGCCATCTCGATAATGTACTGAAGCGGCTGATTCAGGCAAAGCAGAATACCGAAGATACCTGTTACTCCTGTTCCCTTTGCTCCAAGATGTACAAGTGATGCATACAGAGCTCCACATCCTCCACCAATACATCCTGCGATAAATGGTTTGAAGAATCTTAAGTTTACACCAAAGATTGCCGGCTCTGTGATTCCCATAAATGCACTAAGTGATGACGGGAGTGCAAGGGATTTAACTTTCTGATCTTTTGATTTAATTCCAACTGCTAATGCTGCCGCACCCTGTGCTACATTTGCTGCACTTGCAAGTGGAAGCCAATAAGTTACTCCATATTTTGCCAACTGACCGATGTCAATGGCTGTGTACATCTGATGAATACCTGTTACTACTGTCGGTGCATACAAACCTCCCATGATCAGACTTCCAAGTCCGAGCGGAAGTGTCAGCATCCACTGGATTGCTCCAAGGATCGCATTCTCACCCCATACAAAGATTGGTCCTACAATGGAAAGTGTAAGATATCCTGTCACGAATACGCTGACAAGTGGTGTTACAAACAGGTCAAGTGCTGCCGGAACTACCTTGTGCAGCTTCTTTTCTAATACAGAAAGGATCCATACTGCAATAATAACCGGGATTACATGTCCCTGGTATCCAACCATGTCGATGTGATACAGTCCGAAGAATACGCTCTGTGTCTGCTGTACTCCTTCCGTTGCAACCGTATAAGCGTTCTGTAATGACGGATGAATCATGATCATACCGATAACAGCTCCAAGATACTGGTTTGCACCAAATGCTTTCGCAGCTGAAAATGCAATCAGGATCTGCAGGAATGTATAAGCGATATTACTGAACAGATTCGCAAATACATAAATAGAACTATTTGTATTGATTGTTAAAAATCCATTTGCATTCATAAAATCCAGTGCATTCATGATTCCCATCAGGAAACCACTTGCTACGATGGCCGGAATGATAGGTACGAAAATATCACCTAACAGCTTGATGGCCTTCATAAACCAATTCTGCTTCTCTGCCGCTGCTTCCTTTGCCTCAGCTTTTGTGCTTGCTGTAATACCTGCGATCGCGATAAATTCATCAAACACTTTATTCACTGTTCCTGTTCCAAGAATAATCTGAAGCTGTCCAGATGCCTCAAATACTCCCTTTACTCCGTCCACATTCTCTATTGCCTCTTTATCAGCCTTACTATTATCTGCGATAACAAGACGAAGACGCGTTGCGCAGTGCGCTGCGGATACATATCCCAGAATCTCCTGGGCTGTTTTCCTGTAATCCATGATTACGCTCCCTTCCTTCTCTATTTTATGTGTAATCGTTTTCACATTTTATGATTTTATATTAAATAAAAAAATGCCATTTGTAAAGATGGCATTTTTACTAATTCTGATTCTTCTGTTTTGTTTAACTTGCATTATGCTCTTAGTTACATTCATTCAAATCTATTCACGATCTGGAATCCCAGCTTCATATGCACCGGCACCGGATTTTTCTCTTCAATCTGTTCAAGTAAGAGCTCTGCCCCCTTGATTCCACTCGTTTTATACCCAAAATGAACCGTTGGAATACCGCCTGTCACAGCCCTTAACATCTGATTATCACCAAATCCTGTGACACAGATACCAGACTGTTCCAAAATGTGTAGCATCCTTGCACCAGAATTCTGAACCGACTCCGGAACCTCCTTTTTACTCTGTGCGATCAATGCCTCGATTGCTCCCGCTGCAATCGTATCTGTTGCGCATGATATGATATCGATTCCATTTTCTTCACTCAACAAATCCACTACTGCTTCATATCCGCCGCTCATTGTAAATTCTGATTCGCGTCTGTACCGATGGTCATCGAAAGTAATCCCGGCTTCCTGAAGTCCCTTGCGGAACCCGTCTTCTCTGGCAGCACCTGCCGCCTTATCTTCACGAGTAACACCAATATATGCAATCTTGCAATCTTCAGGTCTTCCACCATTCCGCTTCAGTGCTTTCAACGCAACTTCTTGTCCCATTGCTCTTCCCGCACCAAAATCATCATGATAGATACAGCTTGCCATTTCCGTCTCCTGTCCCACAACCACAACCGGAACCTTTGATTCTTTTAAAAATCTCCGATGCTCGTCTGTAAGCACTGTACCGATCAGTACAATTCCATCTACCGGATAACTTTCAAAGATTCTCAAATAAATCAGCTCATTCTTTGGCTGATTATCCGTACTTGCAAGAAGCATCTGGTACCCTCTTGCCGAAAGAACCTGTTCAATTCCCGCTGTAATCCGGCTGATTGATTCTGAATTGATCTTCGGAGCCACCACACCGACCAGATGTGCACGTCCGGTTCTTAGGATTCTTGCCTGAGTAGACGGCTGATATCCCGTCTTCTCAATCACTTTACGGATCTGTTCCTTTTTCTGTTCACTCACATATCCGCCATTCAAATATCTTGATACTGCTGCGCTGGACACCCCGGCCATCTGTGCAATCTCTTTTATCGTCATTGTATACTGCCTGCCTTTATTTCCCTGATTTTCGAAATTATCCAGATCCATTTCCGCTCTTTTTCTAACTTTGACCTGAATCTGAATGACATTCACATTTTAACATTCAACAGACAAATATGCAACGGCGTTGCGCTACATCATTCTTGATCTATCTGTCCACATCATATAGAAATCCATAAAGTATTACTCTTCCATTCGTCTGATCGTTGGAACAAGTAGATAAGCCAATGATCCTGTCCCGCCCCTCCTTTCCTTTTTTCTCAGGAAGACGATACTGCACCGCATGTGCCTTTATATATTCCATCAATTCTTCCAGATTCTCTTTCTTATAATCTTGTGGATTATAAATAACTTCATCATACGCATCTGTCTCCACACAGGCGAACCACTGGATTTTTTCTAACTGTTCATTCAAATATAGCGTACCTGTTTTGTGTGATTCAAAATATTCCTTTTCTTTATAATTCATCACATCCCCAAACATTGCGCCATTATCCATATGGTGACCATATAACAAACTGTAACTGTCAATAAATTTTCTGTCATTTCTGCTATCCAGAAAAATACTTCCTGAAAGAGCAAATTCTCCATAAATATCCTGGTTGATATATTCCAGATTTGTTTCTCCCTGCACAACCGGATAATCAATCTTTGTTCCGTCTACCGTCAGCCAGGCACACACATCCGGATTGATTTTCTGAAGTTCCTGCAGGGACGGACTTTCATCCATTTCCCCTGCAGGTTTATATTTCATTAATTCTCCGCTGATAAACGCACGTCGGTTGATCTGGCAGGTATCCCATAATGAATATGCACCATAAAGAAGCATAAGAATAATAAAGAGCGCTGCCAGAATTTCCAATATCTTATTTCCCGCTTTTATAACTTTAAAAAACAGCTCTTCCCTCTGCTCCCCTGCCTCCTGACCTTCTGTCGTTTCGTTTATCATGCTCTTTTTCTACGAAAGAAAACTGATCCAAATGCGCCTGCCGCACCCACAAGTAGTACGTATGGTGTGTATTTCTTTGCAACGCCTGTTACTACAGCCGCATCTTTCTCATTCACATACTGAACTACTGTACCATCTTCTTTTGTAGTTCCTGTCTTTGTTCCGGTCGCAGTTGTTTCTCCGTCAATCGTAGTGGTATATCCATCTTTATTCGCATCGGTCTCTGTTACAGTGTATTTATCAGATTCTGTCAATCCATAAATTGTAATCGAACCTGTATCAGAAATCTGATAAGAAGTTTCTGCTTCATTGCTTGTGATGTATTCTGTAAGTGCCTGTGCATTTGCATTTTTCTTCACTACAACTTTGTAGAGTTCTCCCTGTCCACCATTCACCGCAACCTTAAATTCAAAGGATTTATTTTTAACGCCCTGATTACCTGTGATCGTTTTTTTGATTGTCACATCATGTGTTGCATCATTTTCTGCACCATAATCATTGATAAATTCAAGATCACCTTTTTCACCGTTATTTTCTGTAATTACATTTCCAACATAAAGTGCTCCATCTGCTCCGTTATATACAAAAAGATAAACATCTCTGCCTGCTGTATCATAATCGATTCCTTCATAAGAACCTGCATCTTCAGTCACAACATAATGATAAACACCGGCATGTTCAAATACCTCTGCATTGATTTCCAATGTTGCATTCTTGCTGTAAACTGCTGCCAGTGTATCTTCTCCTGATGGCTGGAATCCGATTGTCTGGGTGGCCTTGATTCCACCTGTCACACCGGCATATACTACATTATCTCTCCAATTTTCCGCTGCTTCACCATTCTCCACATGAAACGAAAATGAAATGTTTGGCTGGTATGTATTTCCATCCGTTGTCACTGTTTTCTTCAGATTCAGCTGTGTGATCGGTTCATTTTCCTCGGCCGCCGCATTTACCACACAAACTGACATCATCATCATGCTCGCCATTGCCATTGCTGAAATACGTCCTGCTGTTTTCTTATTCATAATCTCTACCTCACTTTTTACTCTGATTTCCGGGTTTCAGATATCTGACCGGCGGAGCACCGTAATTACTCTGCCTTTTATCTCCTTGTCCTTCACAGCTCCAAAATACCGGCTGTCTTTTGCATTTTCCCGTTGATCTCCCAGAATAAAATATTCTCCGCCCTTCAGCGTCAGTGGATAGACCGTGTCACTTTCGTATTGCGGTGTATCATAGAAAATATCATTTTCCACAATCTTACTTCCATTGATCTTTACCTTTTCGTCCTCTGTAATCTCTACTGTATCGCCGCCGACTGCGATCACTCTGCCCACATATTTCTCTCCTGCTTTCTGAAGAACCACCACATCCCCGCTTTTTGGTTTTTCCAGTCGATAATAAAAGAGCAGATCTCCCGCACTGATGCGTGGCGACATATCATTGTTTTTCATGGTTGTAATGCCAAACAACATCCCGAACAAAACCCACAGAAACACCAGAAGAAATGCAAGACGAATCAGAAAAAGATGAATCTCTCCTTTTAATTTCATGAATCTTTTTCTTTCCTCTTTCTTCGAAGAAACAGAAAAAACGCGCCTCCTGTTACGCCTGCTGTTTCTATCAGGATTGTAGGAAACATCCTGTTCTCTACTCCTGTCGGAACAACCATAAGAGGTTGATACTGATTCGTATATGTTACTGTTACAGTCTGCTCCTTCGCTACATCAATTTGTGCTGTCATCCCCTCTGTCTGACTTTCCTGTCCCACGAGATAAAAGGTATGCCCCAGCCTATAGTTATTCTGTTCCTGAGCAATCTCCGTCACTGTATATTCCCCAGGTTCAATCGCCTGAAGAGATGCACTCCACTGACCATTTTGCGGAAGCTTCACTTCTTCGATCACTTCTTCTCCCCGTTTTACTTGAAATGTAAAGGACTCGTCCGGAACCTGACTCGCTGCAATTCCCTCCACCTGTTTTGTAATCATCAGATTACCTGTTTTTGCCGGTGGGGTTGGGAGATCCTTTCCAAAAGAAATGTTATCGAGCAGGTTTCCATTTGACAGATTTCCATTTGCTGCCGCTACTGCCACAAAATAAAATCGAGTAACATATTGCCCTGCCGGAACCGTATAATCTCCATAGTGATAAGTCCATTTGCCGGCTTCATCTGACAATACAGCCTGTACATCTGGATTACTCTGATCAAATCCCGATCCTGCCGGATTCCAATCAGAACTCATTGATTTCGTATCGCTGATGATAACCGCCATCGTGTCTGTTCCCCAACGTCCGGCATGTTCCAATCCCCAGTGAAGGACTGTCCCCGGTTCTGTCAAAACATCCTGATAAAGTGCTCCTGGTTCCTCACAATTTAATTCTGCGAACTGATTTTCCTGTGCCGCACTGCTGATGTTATAAACCGGCTTTGGATCATTAACCGTATTTCCATAATAACTTCTGCTTCCGTCTGCAATCTCGATATAATAATCTTTCTGATTTCCAGCACCAAAATATGCACCTTTCGCTGTTGTCTTCCAGTACAAATTATTCATTCCATTTGCTACCTGAATAAAATGTGCATTCTTATAAGTCAGTGTTCCTGCATCAGATACTTTTGGCGTCTCAAAACTTCCATTCTGAAGCTTGTCATAATAATTCACCTTGTATTCGGAAGAATAAACTGTCACCGCCTCATTTACTGTCACTTTCACACGAAATGTCTTCTGTGCACCATCTCTTGCAACTTCATAGGATTGCTTTCTACTATCCACAGTCGCTGTATCCTCAATATCTTTCCATTGACCGTTTTCACTTACCTGCCACTGATAAGCAATCTGATCTGATTCTGTTGTTCCACTAACATCTGCTGTCAGAGAACCCTTTGTAAGAATCTCATCTTTAAGAGCAACTGAAATTTTCTCTGAATCGGTACTTTTCCCTTCCTCTGTTACTACTCCAGACTCAGGGGGAGATTCTTTTGCGTCTGGTTTCTGCATTTCTGATCGGAAAATCTCTTCCGCATCTGTTTCTTCCGGGAGCACGGTACAATCTGTTCCCTCTGTGGTTTGTACAGCCTCAACTTGTACACCTTCTGCCAGTACCTGAACACCCATCAACGACAGCATCATCAATACCGCCATCAGAAATGCAAAATGTCTTCTCAGCTTTCTTCGCATTTTGCCCTCTCCTGTCTTAAATTGAATTGTTACCTTTCAGGAAGTACTGTCGATATATTTTATATCTGCCCTCCTGTCTAATATATGTATGACGCTGAATTTCTGATTATGACTTGAAAGAGATAAAATTAGATTTCTTTAAGATTTTTTACATTTTTTTATTTTTCTCTTGCAAAGAGCATCTAAATATGATAATATATTCTTCGTCGATAAGACAAGGAAATATTCCTCCTTAGCTCAGTCGGTAGAGCATTCGGCTGTTAACCGAAGTGTCGTTGGTTCAAGTCCAACAGGGGGAGTTATGAAGAACATCTCACAGATTTCGCGCTGTGGGATGTTTTTTTGTTGCGTAAATCTGACACAGCTTGTCAGATTTTTCCTTATCCAGTAGCTCTAAAATGCTACGCATTTCATCGCTGTGGCGTATCCGCCACATAATTAAAGACAGACTGTAGTACTTTCGTGCAAGCACGAGGTAGCACAGTCTGTCTTTAATTGCCTGGCTCTGTATATGTAACAAAAAACGGACTGTGCAATGCACAATCCGTAATCCTAGTGGAGAATACGAGAGTCGAACTCGTGACCTCCTGCTTGCAAGGCAGGCGCTCTCCCAACTGAGCTAATCCCCCATATGTATGTCCTCAACAGAACTTCTATATGATATCATAGCTTATTGAGAGTGTCAACCCTATTTTTAATATTTTTCTTTTATTTTTCCTACCGGAATCCAAGTAACCAGATCAACAGCGGATTATGGTTGTACAAAAACGTCAAGATCGCGCTCTGCTCAACCATCGCATAACACGTTGTTCCAATCTCTGTCGTATAAATCAGAGTCAGCACAAGGAATGCGATCCATACGATAATACATCCCAGACCAATTCCAAGCACTCCTCCCGCCAGATGATTGATCGCACCAAGTAACGGAAGTTCACCAATAATATTCACCGCATACATCAATGCGCTTACAAGAATGATCGCAATCAAAAATGTCACAAGAAATGACACAACATTGAGAATCATTCGTGAAATATAGGCTGCAACATATTCTGGGAAAGTTGTAACATCCAGTTCTTCATAAATCGCAGTATTATTATTTTCCAGCAATGCATCTTTCAAAAACTGTGGCAGCATTGAATTCTCAATCTCACGGATCTGTGTATCCTTTGGAAGATCTCCGACCACTTTCAGGATATCCTGTGCAGTTATCCCCAGTTTGTCCCATCCAGATTCGCTTAATGATTTAATCTGGTCTACCGTTAAATTCTCCAGAGGTGTTCCACTGAGATTCGCTTTCAACAGATCATCTGCTGAAAGCTCTGGCATAAATGCTTCCACTATCTTCTTCTCCAGTACGTCCTGCGCCGGTGTATGCTTCATCAGCGCATCCGACACGTATGGGGAAAGGAATGACACCAGTACCAGTGTCAATATTGTTGACAGAAGGGATAAACCAATTCTGAGAAATCCCTTCACAAAGCCGGCAATCATGCAGACTAAAAACACAATCCCGACTGCAAGTAACAACCAATTCTCCATATATCTCTCCTATTTTGTCAAATAAACAATTCGCAGTTCATTATCACTCATCACATAGTATCTGTTCAGACCAAATGCATCAAAGATTTCCTGCGCATCTGCTCCCAGGTCTCCCTTAAACTTCAGGATTCCTGTCGTTGTATAAATACAGCACTTACTTCCATCATACAGAATGATATTGTCTCCATCCATCTTTACATGACTATAATCTCCCTGTATTTCTCTACTGAACACAGTATCTCCTGATTGATTATACATTCTCAACTCATACCCTGACTTCTCCTGATTAAGCAGGACAAATCCAAAATAAGAATCCGAATGGAAAACACTTTTTATCTCTTGATTCACTTTCACTTCTTTTATCTGCTTTGGAGTATCTTTTCCTGTATAAATCTCAAATCCATTATCTCCAACTGCAACAGATCTGTCATTTCCCATAAAGAAAATCTCGCCGATCAGCATATCTTCATAAGTATCTGCCGTCACTTTGTTATCTGCCTTCTCTTTGCCGGCAGCATCAAAATTATAATATCCGATCCTGCTCTGCACCTGTGTTCCTTTGGTATAAAGATAAGAAACTGCCAGAACCTTTCCATCATCAGACAAATCCAATGCGATCGGATATCCTGTATTTCCAATCGTAATCTGCTGCTCTACCAGAATATTTCCTGCCGCATCATAGGATATGATCTTCGGTGAAGTCTCATCTTTCAAAATTGCACTGACAATTCCCTGATTCGATACTGCGATTCTCTCAATCGGTAATGTCGTCTGAATCTCACCTTTCAACCCATTTTTTGTAAATACGAGAATACTGTTGCCTCCGCTGTCAGCAACCGCAAACACATCGTCTTTCACAACAATCACCGGTGTCTGAAGCTGTGTTGGCTGAATCCACTTTTCCTCATTCTTCTTGTTTAGAAATACCACACCGTCATGATTATAACGCACAATTCCATCTGCAAACTGAACGTAATTATTCCTGTCCGAAAGGTCTTTCGCGTAACTGTCTGCCTTGCGGACTGTGCCATAAGTCTTACTATCTAAAAGGAGGTATGTTCCGCAGATTGCCATCGCAATCAGGATGATATAGGTAAGAAGTTCTTTTCTTCTCCGGCGTTTGATCCTTCTTTCCCTTTGTCTCAGCGCTTTTCTATCATCCTGCGTTTTTACCACCTGTAAATTCGACATTTTCTTTCGCGCCATATTGCTCCCCTTATCGTTTGTCCAGTGCACCTTTTTCTGTTGATACACTTTTAGCTTTCACTTATCTTTCACAGTATAACACGGATTTATGGCAATATCAATTTTTGTCCAATATAGATCAAGTTCCCGTTCTGCAATCCATTCATCCGGCTGATCGCATCTACATGACTAACATCTCCATACATTTTTTTACTGATAATTGCAAGGGTATCTCCTTTTTCCACCACATAAATATCATCATTTTCATCTGCTGCAACGGCAGTCCCGGAAACCGGAACACTTTCTGTATTCTTATCTTCCGTCTGTTCTTCCCCTTCATTTTCTTCCGTTACCTCTGCTGATTCCTTTTCTGTATCTGCTACTTCCTGATTTTTCTCCACAGTAGCTGCTGCTC